>Ga0206820_1015_pt1 | contig 61247 bp, 39 predicted proteins | sample Alteio_BWOrgCont_84_FD_152857 | JGI IMG/M metagenome (GOLD analysis project Ga0206820, IMG submission 152857) | Enriched cells from forest soil in Barre Woods Harvard Forest LTER site, Petersham, Massachusetts, United States -... | ecosystem: Environmental > Terrestrial > Soil > Temperate forest >...
AAATTAGGCAAACAAAGAAGGCCCGGCATCAGCCGGGCCTTCTTTGTTTGCGATGAGAGATTTGCAAGTGAGGACTAGTAGTCCTCACTTGCAAATCAGTTACTGCAGCAGGGTGCCGTTCTCCGGTTGGGATTTGGTCTCTTCCGGGGGGATGACTACGGCGGCGGCGACCTTGTCTTCGGGGTCGAGGCTTAGGAGTTTGACGCCCTGGGTGGAGCGGCCGGCGGCGCGGATGGTCTTGGTATCCATGCGGATGATCTTGCCGTACTGGCTGATGACCATGAGCTCGCTGGTCTCGTCGACGAGCTGGATGTTGGTGACCTTGCCGACCTTGGGCGTGGCCTTGAGGTTGATGACGCCCTTGCCGCCGCGGGATTGCAGGCGGTAGGCGTCGACGTCTGTGCGCTTGCCGAAGCCGTTCTCGGTGACAGTAAGGATGAGGCACGGAGTGAGGCCGAGCTGCGCGTCGAGCTGCTCGAGCTTTTCTAATTTTTCCATAGCGCGCGCGGCTGCGGCGGCATCGTCGCTGTTCTGCTGATCCGTTTTAGATTCGGCTGCGGCGGCTTTTTCGGCGGCGTCGATGGCCTTCTGCGCGTCCTTGGTGAGGCCGGCGGCTGCGGCGCGTTCTAAGCGCAGCGCGTTGCGAGCTTCGGTGGAGGGCGTGACGGCGGTGCCGACGACGTAGTCGTCCTTGCGGAGGTCGACGCCGCGGACGCCGTAGGCGGGGCGGCCCATCGAACGGACATCGTTCTCGTTGAAGCGGATGGCGAGGCCGTCGTGTGTGGCGAGGAAGATGATCTGCTTGCCGTCGGTGATGCGGGCGGCGATGAGCTCGTCATCCTTCTCGATGCCGATGGCGATGATGCCGCGGGCCATAACGTGCGAGAAGTCGGTAAGCGGGGTACGCTTGACGGTGCCCTGGCGCGTGGCGAAGAAGATGAACTTGCTGGCGTCTTCGAGGTCGCGGATGCCGAGGTAGGTGACGATCTTTTCGCCGGGCTGCAGAGCGAGGAGCGAGGCGATGGCCTTGCCCTTGCCGGCGGCGGAGACGTCGGGGATCTCATAGACCTTGAGCCAGAAGACGCGGCCGGTGTTGGTGAAGCAGAGCAGGTAGCTGTGCGTGGATTCGACGATGAGCTGCGCGACGAAGTCCTCTTCGCGCGTCTTCATGCCGAGACGGCCGGTGCCACCGCGACGCTGCTGGCGGTAGGTGGAGATGGGCGTGCGCTTGAGGTAGCCGGTGTGCGAGACGGTGACGGCGACCTGCTCGTCTGCGATGAGGTCTTCGAGCTGGAGCTCGGCGGACTCGTCGAGGATCTGGGTGCGGCGGGCGTCGCCGTACTGATCGCGGACGGCCTCAAGCTCCTTGATGATGACCTTGCGAAGCTTCTTTTCGGAGGCGAGGATGGACTCGTACTCGGCGATGTTGTCGCGGACCTGGGCGAGCTCCTTGAGCAGCTCGTCGATGGAGAGCTGGGTGAGGCGGTAGAGCTGCAGCTCGAGGATGGAGTCGATCTGGCGGTAGCTGAGGATGAGCGTGGGGTTCAGCGCCATCGTCATATCGATGCCGTACTTGGCGGCGTCGAGCTTGACGCCCTTGAGCTCGGCGCCCTTGAGCTGGATGGTCTTGCCGGAGAAGTACTGGAAGAGGTTCTCGCGTGCGTCGGCGCGGCTGGAGCTGTTGCGGATGGTCTTGATGACGGCGTCGAGGTGGTCGAGCGCGATCTGATAGCCGAGGAGGATGTGCTCGCGGTCGCGTGCCTTCTGCAGCAGGAAGGCGGTGCGGCGGCGGACGACCTCAATGCGGTGGTCGATGAAGGCGCGGATGGCGTCGGGGAGCGAGAACTCCTTCGGCTGGCCGTTGTGCACGGCGAGGAAGATCATGCTGAAGGATTCCTGCATCTGCGTGTGCTTGTAGAGCTGGTTGAGCACGATCTGGGGCTCGGCGCCACGCTTGAGCTCGATGACGATGCGCATGCCGTCGCGATCGGATTCGTCGCGGACGTCGGAGATGTCGTCGACGATCTTCTCGTGAACGAGCTCGGCGATACGCTCGATGAGCCTGGACTTGTTGACCTGGTAGGGGATCTCATTGACGACGAGCTGCTTGCGGTCATTGCGCATGTCTTCAATAGCGACCTTGGCGCGCATAAGGAAGCGTCCGCGGCCGGTCTTATAGGCGTTGACGATGCCGCCCTTGCCGTAGAGGAAGCCGCCGGTGGGGAAGTCAGGACCCTGCACGTGCTTGAGGACCTCGATGAGGCCGGCGGCGGGGTTGTTGACCATCTCGATGGTGGCGTTGAGGACCTCGGTGAGGTTGTGCGGCGGGATGTTGGTGGCCATGCCGACGGCGATGCCGGAGCTGCCGTTGACGATGAGGTTCGGGATGCGCGCCGGGAGCACGGTGGGCTCGACGGCGGATTCGTCGTAGTTGGGGGTGAAGTCGACGGTGTTGAGGTCGATGTCGGCGAGCATCTCGCCGGCGATGCGGGTCATGCGGGCTTCGGTGTAACGCATGGCGGCGGGTGGATCGCCGTCGACGGAGCCGAAGTTGCCCTGGCCGTCGACCATGGTGTAACGAAGCGAGAAGGGCTGCGCGAGGCGGACCATGGTGTCATAGATCGCGGAGTCGCCGTGCGGATGGTACTGGCCCATGGCGTAGCCGACGACCTTGGCGCACTTGGTGTACTTCTTGTTGTACTGGAGACCCATCTCCTGCATGGCGAAGAGGATGCGGCGATGCACGGGCTTGAGGCCGTCGCGGACATCGGGCAGAGCGCGGCCGATGATGACCGACATGGAGTAGTCGAGATAGCTGCGGCGCATCTCCTCTTCAATGTTGATGGAGATGAGATTGGCGGCGCCGGGACCCTGCATCGCGGTGGATTCGGGTGTGGGCGGCGGGAGGGGGAGTTCGGGGTTCTGATCGTCTGCCATGTAGCTAGATTATAGATGGTTTTGGGAGGGGTTTAAAGGGGTGTTTGGAGGGTGGAAATCGGGTAGATTCCTGCTGATTTTATTGGGAAAAACGCGATTACGGGGTTACGACGAAGGTGACGGTGGCGGAGTGGACGACGTGGGTGTTGATACCGGCTGCGGAGATGGTGATGGTGTAGGTTCCCGGTGGCGTGGAGGCAGGGTATTTACCGCTGCAGGCGGTGAGCGAAAGGGCTGTGATCGCGAGAAGGATCGCGAGCAGCTGCGTGGTGAGCTTGCGGCGGCGCAGAACGAACAGGGTGAAGGGCAGGAGCACGGCGAGGGTGATGCCGGTGCGCTCCAGTTCGGATTTGAAATCCGTGACGGCATCGGTCTCGATGTGAACGGAGGGTGTGATGGTCGCGTTTGCAGAGAGCGCGGCCGGGTCATTGCTGAAGGTGCAGATGGCGACAGGAGGAAGGTTACCGCAGGCGAAAGCGATGTTGTCCGTAAAGCTGCCGATAGAAGTAAGAGTGACGCTGAAGGAGCCGTGATGCTCGGTCTGGAGGGTGAAGGTGGGCGGCGTGGTGAGCAAGTAATCCTGCGGTGCGATGTAGAGCGAGACGGGTGCGGAGGCGGAGCCGAGGAAGTTCGTTGTGACGGTGTAGGTTGCGGTAAGGCTGTGGGTGCCGGGGGCGAGCGAGGCGATAGAGAGTGTGGCGTGGCTTGCGGCATCGAGCGCGGCAGTGCCGAGAGGAACGGCGCCGTCATAGAAGGTAACGGTGCCAGCGGGCAGACCGCTGCCCACAAGAGCGGATACGGTCGCCGTAAGCGCGACCGGGTTGTTCTGGACGCCGGGATTGGGTGTGGCGGCGAGAGCGACGGTAGTGGCGACGGCGGTGACGCTCTCTGCTACTGGGTTGGATACGGCCGCCACGAAGGAAGCGGTGGCATTGAAGGACGCAGTGAGCGAGTAGCTGCCGGCCTGCAGCGCGGTGTTCAGTGTCGCGGCTCCGGTGGAGCCCAGTACGGCGGAGCCGATGGGCGATCCGTTGGCGTAGAAGGTGATGACGGAGCCGATGGGATAGTTGACGATGGGGATGGGAAGCGCGGTGCCGAACTGCGCGGTAAGTCCGAAGGTCTGGTAAGCGCCGGCAGGGTTGAGCGCGGAGGTGAGTGTGAGTGAATCGGACGCGGCATAGACAACCATCGTGATAGTCAACGAGGTGCCGGGGCTGTGCGTGCTGTTGCCGGAGTAGATGGCGGTAATGTGGTGCGTGCCCACGGCGAGGGAACTGGTGGTATAGAGGGCATTGCCGTTGGCGTCGAGCACGAGACCGGAGGCGAGGGTGGCGGAGCCGTCCATGAGCGTGATGGTACCGCCGGGGTAGGTCGTGGTGCTGGCAGTCTCAAAGGTATGCGCGGTGAGCGTGGTGGGCTGACCGGCGTAGGGATCGTATACGGTGGCAGTGAGGGTGGTAGTCGTGGGAATGCCGTTGATGATCTGGGAGACGAAATTACTGCTGGCGGCGAAGTTGCCGCTGGGGTTGTAGGTCGCCGTGATCGTGTGCGTGCCAACAGTGAGCGAGCTGGTAGTTAAGACGGCGGAGCCAGCGACCAGATTTTGTGTACTGAGGGTGGTTGCTCCATCGGTGAAGGTAACGGTGCCAGTGGGTGTGCCGTTGTTGGAGGTGATATTCGCTGTAAATGTTACGGATTGGCCGAGGTTGGCGGGATTTAGGGATGAGGTGAGCGTCGTGGTGGTGGAAGTTCCAGAGGAGCCAATCACAGGAATATAAAGAACCTCCGAGACGGTTGGTGCATTGGTGCTCTGACCGGGATAAGTGACGACGAAGCTATGCAGACCGGCGGTAAGAGGATCGGTGGTGAAGGCGATCGTGCCGGAAGAGCTGGAAGTCGATACGCTTTGTTGAATGCCATCCTCAAAGAGCGTGACCTGGCCGGCGAATAGCGTGCCAGTAGAGGAGTTTTCAAGCAGGCCACCGATACTGGCCGTACTGCCGGCATCGACGACAATATTCAGATACTGATAGGTCTGATTAAGATAGATCCCTGTTGTCTGTGCATCCTGCGTACCGGGAAATTCGTACACGCCGATATCGCCAATGGGATAGCCTTTGCCGGTTGCATCCTGCGCGCGGACGTTGCCATCGAGATCGACAGCACCGGTGCTAGAGTCGCTGCCGTTGCCGGCATCGATGGCAGGCGAGCCGGTGGTGAGATGAAAATCTCCTGTGGAAGCGTTCTTGAAGAGCGGGTCCCCTGCGATGTTCCCGAAAGAGCCTATCTGCGTATCGCAGGGAGGGTTAGCGGCGTTGACGGTCTGCGTGTCGTATATGTCGTTGTGATCCCAGACGAGAGGATATGTGCCTGCGATGTAAGTGGGGCAACCGACGGCGGGATAGGTGGAGGATGTGCCGACGATGAGATTGTCAACGAAGATAAAGCTGCTGTTGTAGTTGTTGACGATGACCTGTGAAGCGTATGGAGGAGCACTGTTGTTGGTATTTGCCGTGTCGTTGCCGTAGAACGTGTTTGCTCCTACGCTGATAAAACCGATGCTGGCGATATTGAGGTAGAGGCCCGGACCGGAGTTGCTATAAATAAGATTCTGGTCAAAGTTAAGGCTATAGAGGGCGGCGTAGACGCCGTAGCCAGAGTTGTTACGGATGATGTCATCGGCAAAGGTGGCGCTGCCGGCAGCAGTATCCATATAGATGCCGCTACCCTGATTGGTTTCAATGGTGCTGCTATCGATCAGTACGATGCCGGGACCTGATATATAAATGCCGGCCCCACTGGCACGGCAGGCAGTACCCGTTGGGTTTTGAGTGTTGCCGTAGATGTGATTCTCATTAATAGTAGCGTAGACGCCAGCCGTAATATCAATGCCGCAGGATGCATTCGCCGTGACGGTGTCGTTTTGAAGGTTTGCGTGGCCTACAACAACAATGCCTCCGCCGGTGTCGGTAGCTCCGGCAGCGGGAACGCCGTTTTGAGCGGTGAATCCAGTGAGTGTCGATTGACTTCCACTGATCGAAGGGTCGCTGGTGCCTAAGGTGACGACTGGGGCGAGCTTGCCACCATCGATGATGGTGCTTGCAGCGCCGGCGGAGCTGGTGACGGTGATGGCCTTGCCGTTGAAGTTGATGTTCTCGTAGTAGGTGCCGGGGGCGACGAGGACGGTGTCGCCGGTGTTGGCGGCGTTGATGCCGGCCTGGATGGTGGGCTGGCCTGCGGGAACGTTAATGGTGGCTGCGCACGCAGGAAGCGTGAGCGCGGCGAACGCCAGTATTACGCGGAAGATGGCGGGGCGGATAGAGTGCACTGTTTCGCCGGTTCTCTGAAATGTCTAGCTGGTTCAGGGAAGAATATCACGCGCGATAGCGGAGATCTGTGAAGGCCGCGTGCCTAGGGCGTGACGATGAAGGTGACGTTGGCGCTGGAGGAGACGCCGGTGTTCAGGCCCTGTCCGGTGATGAGGATGGTGTAGGTGCCGGGAGGGGTGCTGGCGGGGTATTTACCGCTGCAGGCGTTCAGAGAGAGTGCGACGGCTCCGCATGCGATCGCGAACAGGATGGTTGAGAGCAGGCGGATGCGCCGAGGCAGCGGCGCGTCTCCATTCTTACTGCGTTGATCGTGAGCGCGGCAGCGAAGCGCGAGCAGGGTGAAGGGCAGAAGCATGGCCAGAGCGATGCCGGTGCGCTGCATGAAGTGTTCGCGCGGTGATGCGGGGCGGCGAAGATCGGATCTGAAATCAGGAATGACGTCGGTCTCGATGGAGACGGTGGTGGTAGCGGTGGCCCCGGCGGCGAGAGCGACGGGATCTTTGCTGAAGGTGCAGGTGGCGACGGGGGGAAGGTTGCCGCAGGAGAAGGCGATGTTGTCTGAGAAGCTGCCGATGGAGGCAAGGGTGATGGCGAATCCGCCGTGGTGCTGGGTCTCAAGCGTGAAGCTGGGCGGCGCGGTGATGGAGAAGAGCTGTGGGTCGATGACGAGCGCGAGCGGCGTGCTGGTAGAGGTGGTGAAACTGCCGTTGCCGGCGTAGACGGCGGTGAGGTTGTGCGTGCCTGCGGTGGGGAAGTAGGCGATGAGATAGGCGTAGCCGGTGGAGTTGAGCGGAACGGCGCCGAGGAGAGATGTGCCGTCGTAGAACGAGACGTTTCCCGTGGGGGAAACATAACTGGAGGTGGAGACGACCTGGGCGGTGAGGATGATGGGAGTGTTCTGGAAGCCGGGCGCGGGAGATGCGCTGAGAAGCGTAGAGCTGGTGTTGGAGGTGACGGTCTCAGGAATATTGGCAGAGCTTGAGGAAGCAGAGCTGCTGTTTCCGCTGAAGGTCGCGCTGAGCTCATAATTTCCGGCGGGAAGAGCAACGTCAAACAGCGTAGCCAGGCCGGTCAGATCCACCGGAACGGAGCCGATGGAGTTTCCATTGGCGAAGAAGTTGACGGTGCCTCCGCCGGGAAAGTCGGTGGTGGTGAGCGAGGTGAGCTGGGCGTTGAGCGTGATGGGTTGATAGGCGGCAGCCGGGTTGAGGAATGAGAAGAGCTCCAGGGATGTTGCGTTGGAGAGGATGGTGATGGTGACGACGCTGGATGTGCTGCCGAGGTAGTAGATGTTGCCGGAGTAGACGGCGGTGATGGAGTGTGTGCCGGTGGCGAGCGTGTCGCTCGAGAAGTTGGCGGCCCATGTGGAACCTACGGCGAGGAGCGGAGCGGTGCCGAGGACGGTCGTGCCGTCCAGAAATGCGATGCTGCCGCTCGGCGCGGGGCCGCCGACGTTGATGGGGACCATGGCCTTGAAGGTGACAGTATTGCCGGCGTAGACGCTGAGTGGATTGGCGAAGAGCGTGGTCGTGGTGGCGACGTTGGCCGAACGGGGCAAGACGACGAAGGCGAGTGTGTTGGAGGTGCTGGTGCCGAAGTTGCCGTCGCCGGAGTAGACGGCCTGAATATTGTCTGTGCCGATGGGGAGTGTCGAGGTGTTGACCGTGGCTATGCCGGTGGTAAGCGTTGCCGTTCCGATGGAGTTGCCGTTGTAGGTGAAGGTGACGGTGCCTCTGGGAGCGGTGCCTTGCAGAGTAAGCGGAGAGAGCGTGGCGGTGAAGGTGACCTGCTGACCAACGGTGATGGAGCCAGGAGCAGCAGTGAGCAGGAGCGTTGTAGACGCGGGCAATGCGGTCAGGCTGACCGTATTGGAGGTGCTGGCTGCGTAGTTGGAGTCGCCGGCGTAGACGGCCACGATCTGGTGCGTGGTAACACCGTTGGGAAGTGGAGCGATGTTGGAGATCGTCGCCGAGGTGGAGCCGCTCCACTTTGAGGTGAAGACGCTGACGCTGTTGGCGCCGGCGTTGGTGACGGCTACGTCCTGCAGGCCATCGCGATTGAAGTCGCCGGTGGCGATGGAGGTGGGTGTGGAAAGCGTGGGGATCGTTGCGGCCAGCGGATTGAAGGTGCCGTCGCCGTTGCCAAGCAGGATGGTGATGGTGTCGCTGCCGCTGTTGGCCACGGCGAGGTCGGGGATGCCGTCGCCGTTGTAGTCGCCGATGGTGATGCCGATGGGTTTGGAGCCGACAGGAATGGTGGAGGCTGTGGTGAAGGTCCCATCGCCATTACCGAGCAGGATGGAGACGGTGTTGTCACCGTAGTTGGTGACGGCGAGGTCGAGCTTGCCATCGTTGTTGAAGTCTCCGGTGACAACGGATCTGGGCGAGTTGCCGACGAGGATACTCGGGAGCTGGCAAAAACTTGCGATCAAACCATAGAACGGCGGCTGAGGTTGGGGCAGGGGTTGAGGAATAGAGACCTGATTCAGGCAGGCTGCAGAGTTTGTCGCACTGGTGATCCCAAGATAGATGGCCGTCTCATTCAGGGACTGGAGAGTAACGGCCAGATCGAGCACACCATCGCCGTTGAAGTCTCCTGCGACGATCGAGCTCGGTACAGAGGTTATAGGAAGACCTGTATATGTGGGTGAGGTGTCTATATCGAAGCTGCCGGCCGGATAGGATTCGCCAATGTAGGGATCAAAGAATATCTGTGCGGGTGCATAGTGTGGATTGCCCAGCGAATTGAAGATGTCTGTGACCTCAAGATCTTCGTATCCATCTCTGTTGAAATCACCTGCTACGACCGTTGTGGGCGAGGGGTCGGTGGGATAGTTACGTTCAAGGGAAAATGTTCCATTCCCAGTGCCTTGCAGGATGGAGAGTGTGGCGCTTCCACCATTTGTGACGGCAAGATCGGGGATGCCGTCGCTGTTGAAGTCGCCGGCGGCGATGTAGTTGGGTTCGGTGCCTGTGGCGACGGTCTGGGTGGTGATGAAGGTGTCATTGGGCTGCGCTTCCAATATGGAGAGAGTGTTGTCCCCGTAATTTGCGACGGCGAGATAGGGGTTGAGCTGCGTGTCGAAATCTCCGGCGACCATGTAGACCGGACCCTTGCCTGTGGGTACAGTGGCCATGTTCACAAAGCTGAGACCGCCGGCGCCGATGCCGAGAGAGGTGGAACCAAGCTCAAAGTCATTGTTGGTTGAATCCAGCAGAGAGATGGTGCCGGTCGGCGCAGTGCCGCCGTTACCGGTGACTGTGGCGGTGAGCGTGTAATTACCCGGGCTACCGGTCACTGTGAGCACGGTAGTGGAGGGGCTGGAGCCGTTTGCCAGGACGAGCAGAGGCGAATTGGCTGAGGTTGCGGGTTGCGCTACTCCCGCGATACCAAGATAGATGACCTTAATATTATGTTTGCCGGGGCCGGGGATGAAGGAGAGCGCCGCCGTACCCGTGGACGAGAGCTGTTCGGTGCCGAGAAGATGGATGTCAGAGCAGAGAGTGGCGGCGTTGTCGCAGAACTCCACCTGTCCGAGCGCGGGCTGCGTAGCGGTATTCATCACGGTCACTGATAGTTTGACGACGGTACCGGTTGGGACAGTGGTGACAGGCGATCCGGCGGAGGTAACGGAGAGCGTGACCGTGGGGTTGTACTCAACGTTTTGGATGATGCCGGCTGAGGCGCTGGTGTGGGCGCCATCCCCGGCAAAGACAGCTTCGATAACGTGACGGCCGGGTGTGAGCGCGGAGGTGATGTAGCTGAAGGTGCCGCTGGAAGAGTCGACCGTGGCGAGGGTGGTATTAAAAGACTCGTCGGTGATCGTAATGGGCGTGAGTGCGGCGCTGTCGGGTGAGGCGATGGTTCCGGTGAAGTTGACGGTCTCGCCGGGAAAGGATGGATTGGCCGATGAGGCGAAGGTCATCGTGGGGACATAGTTTTTGATGAAGACAAGCAACTCGACAGAGGATGAGGGGGCGAATCCGCTGGCGCCCAAATACGTTACCACGTAGGAGTAGCTGCCGGGAGCGAGAGCGCTGGTCTGGACAGAGGCATTACCCGATGAATCCAGAGTTGCCGTGCCGATCACCACGTTGTTCTGAGTGAAGGTGACGGTGCCTGCAGGGATCGCAGCGTTGGAAGATGTGATGGAAGCCGTTAACGATAATGCGGTTCCAGCGGTGTAACTTTGGAGCGTTGGAAAATTGAGATCGACTGGAGGTATTGGATTGGCCCCTGTTACCACCAGTGTGGCAGTCGTGACTGCGCCATCCTGCAGACCGCTGGCCTCATAGACACCCATATCGACGATGGGGTAGCCGAGGTTGGTGGCGTCCTGAATGCGCGGATTACCGCTGAGATCGGTTGCGGGCATGCCAGGTTCAGTGTTGGTATTTGTGGCGGTGCGGGGTATGCCGGACTCGCTGTTGTCGCCAGTATCGATGGCGGGAGAGCCTGGGGCGAGATGATAGTTGCCGAGGGAGGGTCCGGCGAATTTAGGATCGGCGGAGATATTGCCATAGGTGCCGGCCGGGTCAATACAGTTGGTGCCGCCGATGGTGGGGCCGCCGGCACTGTTATAGATGTCGTTGTGATCGATATAGGCATACGACGCATCGTCGTTGGAATATTGGAGGAAGACGGAGTCGCAGTTGAAGGCCGGTACGGTGGAAGACGAGCCAGCAATGATGTTATTGGAAAAGCTGTCCCCGCCTGGGCTATAAGAGGCACTCACTTCTGTGGCTGCGTCCGCAGACGGACTGGAGTTCTGCAGGAAATTTCCGGTGATGGTGTTGTTGGCAATATACGCGGTAGGTGGGAAGCCAAGTTCGATGGGGGAGGAAGGCTGGATACTTATACCGCCGGCAGAGGCTGTACCCGTGCCAAGCGAAGTGTTTCCGGTGATGAGGTTCTGAAGGATCGAAGCGTTGTAGAAGTCGCCCTCGTCCTCATAGATGGCACCGGCGATGGCGCCGGTATTGTTCTGAATGATGTTGTTCTCAATTAATGCAGGACCGGCTTGCTCGAGCACGATACCGCCGGCGTAGGAGCCATGAACGTTGTTCTGGATGGTGTTACCGGTAATGCTGGATGGAAAATATGTCGAGACGGGTGAGGGCGGGGTTGGGTTAACGCTTTCTACTACGCCGAAGATCAGTATGCCTGCGCCCGCATAGGTAAAGCAGGCACTGGTCGTGCCGCCAAGAGTGTTTGAGATGATATTGTTCTGGATCAATTCCTGAGATTCCTGAACGTAAATGCCATAACAGGTATTGCCAGTAATAATGTTGTTGAGAATTTTGAAGCTGCCTTGAGAGAAAATACCGGCGGCTTGCTGAGCAGACGAGGTGGCTCCGTAGCCACCGCCGGTGATGGTGAAGCCGGAGATCGTTGTGCTGGATGCGCCGCCGCCTCTGACGGTAGGAGCGCCGCCACCGAGGTGACCATCGATGGTGGTGGAAGCGGCGCCGCCGGAGCTGATGACGGTGATGTTCTTGGAGTTGAAGTTGATGTTCTCAAGGTAGGTGCCGGGCGCGACGAGGACGGTGTCTCCATTGCCGGCGGCGTTGATGCCAGCCTGGATGGTGGGCTGGTCTGCGGGAACATTAATTGTATTGGCGGCGAAAGCAGGAGCGGCGAGTGCGAGCAGCACTGCCATAAAGCCAACCATAAGGATGCGTTGAAGGCGCATTGAGCCGCCGCGGATCAGCTGGAAGCTGAATTGTGGAAGGTTAGCACGGCGGATGGGTCTTCGTCAGGCCAAAAAACAGGCTGAACGGGCGGCTAATTCTGGCGAATGCGGCCGGGCTTGAGCCAGTAGTAGCGGCGCCAGCAGTTGGCGCAACGGACGGGGCGGATGGCGAAGACGCGCAGCACCTGCTTGAGGGGATGCTGGGCGGAGAGATTGAACGCCGTGGCGAGACAGAGCGGGCATCGTTCCCGCACTACAAAGAACTGCGGGATACCGTTATGCCAGTTGAAGTCTCCGATGCGCATCGCTATGACTCCAGGTAAAGGGTTGCTGTGAACGCATAGGCCGGAGGGAGTTGGTACTTTCCACCGACAGAGATGCCAGGGCGCGAGCAGACGCACATGCTGGTCTTGCAGACTAGGAAAAGGGTCTTACCTTGCTTGCCGGATCTTTAGTCGCGAATTGCTCTTGCGAGTTCGTCCGGCTTCCACGGCACTTTAAGTTATGGCTCTAGGCGAATCCGCGGCGGTCTTGCGGCACACGGAGGGAAATGCAGTCTGCGGACGAAATGAGACTGCGTCTTACTATTGAAAATATAGTGGCCCGAACAATTTGTCTATTAAAGTTTGAGGTTATGAAGATTAACGCCAGGTGTGAGGCAGGGATCCGGCGGGCTTGTGGGCCTTTAGTTCGTTATAGGTAGGCTCGATGGCGTCACTGGAATCCTTGCGCACCCAATTCTGATCGCTCGCGGGAAGATCGAGCACGATGGTGCCGGGTGTGCGGCCGAGCTTCATCTGCGCGGCGACGGCAGCGCGCAGGTCGATGAGGTACTGGCGCTGACCGGCGAGAATCTCAATGCCGCCGGCGTCACCGTGACCGGGAAGCACGTGCAGCGGCTTGAGCGCGATGGCGCGGGCGAGAACGCGGGGCCAGTTGGCGATGTCTGCGTCCCAGAGCTTGTTGCGTGGGCCGTTGGCGGCGGCGTCGCCGGTGCAGAGGATGCGTTCGTGCGGGAGCCAGACGAAGCCGTCTCCCTGGGTGTGGGCCCAGCCGAAGTGAAGGAAGTCGACTTCTCTCTCGCCATCTTTCAGGACGAAGCGCGACCCGGTAATGACCTGCTTCGGCCGTTCGACATCCGGCTGATGAAGATCGCGGACGTCGTCGCGTTTTTGTTCGGCGGTGTGCCAGCGCTCGGGCTCGTAGCGGTTCATATCGTCGACGACACCGCTGAACGCGAGGGTAGTGGCGCCGGCGGCGGTCCATGTGGAGTTGCCGTAGGAGTGATCGCCGTGAGCGTGAGTGTCAAAGACATACTTGATGGGCTTGGGCGAGAGCGTGGGAATGATCTTGAGAAGCTCTTTGGCGCGGCCGGGGTAGTTGGCGTCGACGACGATGAGGTAGTCGCGCATCTCGATGACGATGGTGTTGGCGTAGCCGTTGTAGGAGTCGAGAAAGAACCAGACGCCGGGAGCGATGAGCTTGGGCGGTACGGGGTTCGGGTCTGGCGCTTGCGCACGGAGCGGAAGGGCGAGCGCGAGAATGAGGGCGAGATACTTCACATTGGAATTATGCATCGTGAAGAGACTTAACGGTGATGACAGTGATAAGAGCCAATCTCAGTGAATGAGACGAAGGCAAAAACTTCAACACGGATGTCTGTGCAACGGAAGCCTGGAGCAGCTTGGGCTGGCGGAGTGCATGGCGGATTCTTCGTTGCCGAGTGCGCTCCTGAGAATGACGGCGGATTTGTGGTGTATAAAGTCTGGGCATAGTGAATACATTGCGGAGGTTGGTTCTATGCGGTTTGGCTGGGTGATGGCGGTTGTGATGGCGTCGGCATTGATGGCGCATGCGGCGGAGAAGCCGACGGTGGCGGCGGATGGTTCGGGAAAGTTCACAACGCTGCAGGCCGCGGCGGATGCGCTGCCGGATACCGGCGGTGTGATCACGATGGCTCCGGGAACGTATCGCGAGAAGGTGACGATCAAGCAGCCGAATGTACGGCTGATCGGGCTGGGAAAGGATCCGCAGGATGTGTTGCTGGTCTTCGACGCGAACGCGGGATCGTTCGGCGGTACGGGCAGAACAGCGACGCTGACGGCGATCGGCGACCACTTCGAGATGAGTAACATCACGGTGCAGAACGACTGGGGCGTGCGGAATCCGAGCTTTGATCCGAACCACAATGAGGGCGGGCAGGCGGTTGCGCTGATGCTGCGCGGCGACATGGACATCGTGGAGAATTCGCGCATGCTGGGCCAGCAGGACACGCTGTATGCGGGTGGCGGCGGACACTGCGTACCGTCGGCGCCGGGCTGGACGCAACCGGCTGCGGGTGCGAACGCCGTGGTGCCGTCGGCAGCGAAGGATACGACGCCGCAGCTGTTGCGGAGCGGAGCCTGCAGCCCGGTGCGGCAGTTCTTCAAGCACTGTTATATAGAGGGACATATCGACTTTATCTTTGGCGACGCGAATGCGGTCTTCCAGGATTGCGAGATCCATGCCATTCACAATCCGCATGAGAAGGACTGGCTGACGGCGCAGAGCAAGGACACGCCGGACCGGGTGAGCGTGTATGTCTTTGACCACTGCCGGGTGACGGCGGATGACGGGATCGGGCGGCTGTATCTGGGCCGGCCATGGCGGCCGTATGGCACGGTGGTCTATATGAATACGAAGCTGGACGCGGATGTGGACCCGGAGGGCTGGGACGACTGGGTGCATACGCCGGGTTCGATCAAGACGGCGTACTTTGCGGAGTACAGGTCTTCGGGACGCGGAGCGACGACGAAAGGGCGCGAGCCGTACTCGCATCAGCTGACGAAGGCCGAGGCGGAGAAGTTCGTGCCGGCGAAGGTTCTGGCGGGTACGGATGGGTGGCGGCCGGCGGGAGTCATCGACAACTTGAAGTAGGGCTGCAATTTGAAATAGCTCGGCCGGACGGCTTTCAGTTGCCGCGAAGAACGGATACCCTTGCAGGTGTGGAGATGATTCCACACCTGTTTTGTTTGCGAGGCGGCGATGGGGCGATGGATGTGGCCGGTAGTCTTCGGCATTGAAGGGGTCGTTCTGCTGATCGGCGGATTCGTAGGCCGGCGCAGGCGCAACGCTGCGCTGCGCGTGCAAGCGACAGGACTGGAGTTGAAGCCGACGCGCGCGCCGGGACTGAGCCAGGCGCTGGCATTCGCGCTGATGTTTTTTGGGGTTGTGGGGCTGGTGGCTTGCGTGTGGAGCGTTTTCCGGTAAGGCGGCTCCCGTTGGTCGCAGAGACAAAAGCAGATCCTTCGCTGCGCTCAGGATGACAAGTAATAAAAAGGGATGACAAGTAATAAATTATTGCGCTAACGCAGGCAGCGCGGCGAGGCAGAGCATCGCTTGTGTGAGTACGAGGGCGCCGCTTAATCCCAGGAAGAGTTTGCGGTGTTTTGTCTCGAGCGCGTCGGCGAAGACGCCGGCGATGAAGGTGAAGAGAAACGGCAGCGCCCAGAGCCAGGGCTGGCTGACGACCTGCGTCGTAATAAGCGGCAGTAACGAGAGCGTGACCAGCAGAGGTGCGGCGTTGCCGAAGTAGCGCGAGCGTTTGACGGTGAAGAAGAGCACGAGGCCAATGAGGGCGGCAATGGTGATGGGCGCGTTGGCGATGTCAGAGAAGAAGTAACGCGGGCCGGCGAGCGAGAGGCCCATGAGCGCGCCGCCTCCGGTGAAGATGTAGCTGAAGGGCTCGGGACGGAGGCTGTAGCTGCAGAAGAGTATGGCGAGCGTGCCGACCGAGGCGAAGATGAGGATGGGAATGGTCTGCGAGCGGCGGCGCTCAGCAAGATAAAGCAGGAAGATCGCGGCCCAGATGAGTCCGACGATGGCGGCGGCGAGATGCGCGCAGGCGGTGAGCCCGAGCGCAAGCGTGATGAGCACGATGCGCGGACGCCACTTGCGGCGCGGGCCTTGCAGAGCGTGGGCGACGCCGATGGCGGTGTAGACGAGGCCGTAGAGTCCCCAGAGCGCGAGGATCTCGTTATTCGGCATCACGGCGTAGCGGATGATGGCCGGGCAGAAGCAGAAGAGAGCGAGCGCGAGTGCGCCGCCTTCGTTGCCGAAGAGACGGCGCGCGACCCACCAGAGACCGGCGGCGATCCAGAGCGCGAAGGCGATGAAGGGCGCGTGCAGAAGATACTTGATGCCGATGAGCTGGTGGCGCGACTCCCACGTGGAGCCGTTGACGGCTGCGGTGTAGAGGCGGTTCTCCGGCGCGCGGAAGAGATCGGTGAAGGAGAGCGCGAGACGCTCGGCAGTGAGTGGCAGGGCTGCCAAGCGGTATGCGAATGTGCCGTCCTGCATGTTGCCGCAGGTGGTGTAGTAGCCGGCGAGCGGCGAGGGGCGTTCCCACATCTCGCGGCCGCAGCGGGCGAAGCGGTAATCGGTCTCAGTGAGCGGCTGGCGGTGGACGACCCAGAGGCACTGCGCGAGGAAGATGAGAAGGAAGACCGCAGCGATGCGCTGGGGACGGCCGATGCGGAGGTTGAGTTTGCCGACGTGCATTCTTCTTTAGTTTAGAGGCAAAGACAAAGGCCCGGGGCTAAAGCCCTTCTCGTCTGACATTATTCAGGGGCCTAAAGGCCCCTGCTCCCTCCGAAAGACAAAGCGCTAGTGAGACATTCTTTGTTCTCGCGCATCGCGCGAGCCATGCGAAGCAATCGGCCGCGCGCCCAGCACGTGTATCGTTAATGGATATGGATTCGCTGAGTTTCAGGCCGGGCCGGGCGTTTTTGTCGTCGAATTCGACGGCGGTGCCGTGGACGGTGGTCTTTGAGGACGAGGGCGTGGCGGGATACTTCTATGCGTGCGACCGTTCGCGGGAGACGCAGGAGGAGTCGATACTGGATGCGATGCTGGTGTACAACTCGGACGCTGCGAAGAAAGCTGCGGGCGATGCGGAGCTGATCGCGAGCGTGCAGTGGTCGAAGGACGGTCTGCTGGCGGCGCTGTACATCGACGGCAGCGCGCAGGCGATCTTCGACTTTGGCGCGAAGTGCGGCTACTGCCGGACGAACTTCCCCAATTTTCTTGGTGACCAGGGCAGCGGTTGGCGGAAGGATTCGCACGCATGGAATGAAGAGCTGCTGAGCAAGTTTGAGGCGGAGATCTACGCGTAGGCGACATCCTGCAAAGGTTCGCTTCGCGAATGCCCACCTTAGCGACGATAAAGCCGTCGCGAAGATGGGGCACCCGAATTTATGGCTACTATGAAGAGCATGGCTACTACGATGACCGGGCGGCGGCGGCTGAGTGAGATCGCGCCGCTAATCCTGCAATCCGAGATCCGTTCGATGACGCTGGAGTGCGAGCGTGTGGGCGGCGTGAACATGGCGCAGGGCGTCTGCGACACGGACCTGCCGCCGCTGGTGGGCGAGGCTGCGGCTGCGGCGATCGCTGCGGGAAAGAATACCTACACGCGGCAGGACGGCATCGCCATGTTGCGCGAGGCGATCGCGGCGAAGCTGGCGGCGTACAACGGCATCACGGCCGATCCGCATACGGAGATCATGGTGACGGCGGGCGCGACCGGCGGTCTGTATACGGCGGCCTTGGCGCTGCTGGATCCGGGCGACGAGGTGATCCTGTTTGAGCCGTTCTACGGCTACCACTGGAATGCGATGCGGTCGCTGCGGGTTACGCCAGTGGCAGTGGAACTCGAGGCTCCGGACTGGGCGCTGGATATTGCGCGGCTGCGAGCGGCGATCACGCCGAAGACGCGGGCGATGATCGTGAACACACCGACGAATCCGACAGGCAAAGTATTTTCATTAGCTGAGATGGAAGCGATCGCAGAGCTGGCGCGCGAGCACGATCTTTTCGTGTTCACGGACGAGATCTACGAACACTTTTTGTTCGGCGGGGCGCAACACATCAGCATGGCGACGCTGCCGGGGATGCGCGAGCGGACGATCACGATCTCGGGCCTGTCGAAGACCTTCAGCATGACGGGCTGGCGTGTGGGCTATGTGATGGCGGCTGCTGAGTGGATGCCGACGATCGGCTACTTCAACGACCTGGTGTACATCTGCGCACCGGGGCCTCTGCAGTTTGGCGCGGCGGCGGGGCTGGTGGGTCTGCCGAAGAGCTTCTATGCGGATCATGCGCGCGAGTACGAGCAGAAGCGCGACCGGATCTGTGCGGCGTTGATGGATGCGGGGATGCGGCCGTCGGTGCCGCAGGGCGCGTACTACGTGCTGGCGGATGTGAGCCGGGTACCGGGTGCGACGTCTTCAGAGAAAGCTCGAAGGCTGCTGCAGGATACGGGCGTGGCGGCGGTGGCGGGGTCGGCGTTCTTCAGGCCGGGCGGCGGAGAGAATCTGCTGCGGTTTTGCTTCGGGAAGAAGGATGAGGCGCTGGAGCGGGCGTGCGAAGCGTTGCGGGCGTATTGAAAGACAAAGACAAAAGCAGGTCCCTTCGCTGCGCTGCGGGATGACAAGTAAAAAAGAGTGAACAGCAAAAGACGAGTTTGATTGCGCGGTTTGCATCTTCGCTTTACCATCGCCTGAGTGGACTACTCCAGGAAAAAAGCGATCGACCTGAGCGGTAAGGCTAAAAGCGCGGGCAGTAGTGCGGATGCGGAGAGGATCGTCTCGGCCGGGAAGGTTGAGGACGATGACGCGTTCGAGCTGAAGCTGCGGCCGCACCGGCTGAACGAGTTCATCGGGCAGACGAAGGCGAAGGAGCAGCTGGCGATCGCGCTGGAAGCGGCGAAGAGCCGCGGCGAGGCGCTGGACCATGTGCTGTTGTTCGGGCCTCCGGGGCTGGGCAAGACGACGCTGGCGACGATCATCGCGAACGAGCTGGGCGTGAGCTTTCAGCAGACGAGCGGGCCGGCGCTGCAGATACAGGGCGACCTGACGGCGATCCTGACGAACGTGCGCGAGAAGCAGGTGCTGTTCCTGGACGAGATCCACCGCCTGCAGCCGGTGCTGGAGGAGAAGCTTTACACCGCGCTTGAGGATTACAAGCTGGACATCATCATCGGGCAGGGGCCGGCGGCGCGGACGCATGTGATGGAGATACGTCCGTTCACGTTCGTGGCGGCGACGACGCGGCCGGGGCTGCTTTCGTCTCCACTACGCTCACGTTTTGGAATTTTGTTGAGGCTGGAGTTTTATACGGATGACGAGCTGCGGTTCATCGTGCGGCGTTCGGCGGAGGTGCTGGGCGTGGATTGCGACGAGGACGGCGCGGCGGAGATCGCGATGCGCTGCCGCGGGACTCCGCGCATTGCGAACCGGCTGCTGCGGCGAGTGCGTGATTTTGCGCAGGTGCGCGGCGGCGGGAAGATCGACCGCGCGACGGCGCAGAAGGCTCTGGAGCTATTGGAGGTGGACGCGCACGGCTTCGACGAGCTGGATCGGCGGCTGCTGCGGACGATCATCGAAAAGTACGACGGCGGGCCGGTGGGTCTGAACACGCTGGCGGCTGCGCTGGCGGAGGAAGAGGACGCGCTCGAAGAGGTCTACGAGCCGTTTTTGATCCAGATCGGATTTCTCGATCGCACGCCTCGGGGACGCGTGGCGACGAGACTGGCGTATGAACACCTGGGGATACCTATGCCGGGGAAGTCGAGCCTGTTTTAGGAAAAGCCAAAAGCGTACCTCAGCGGCTAAAGCCGCTCGTACTTGCGCAATTACGGCATGGCTGAAGCCATGCCCTTAAGCAAGGCATAAAGACAAAAGCAGATTCCTTCGCTGCGGAATGACAGTAAAAATACTGAGATCCCTTCGGCTGCGCCTCAGGATGACGAACTTATTCGTTGGTGAGGAGTGCGAGGCGCAGGTTGCCTTTGCCGGCGGCGAGCTTTTCTTCGGCTTTGGCACGGGAAAGCTGGAGCTGCTGCATCACGATGGCGACTTTGACGGAGCCGGCCTCGGCGAGCAGTTCGGCGGCGCGTTCGGGAGTGCAGCTGGTAGCAGCCGCGATGATGCGCTGGGCGCGATCGACCAATTTTTCATTGGTCGGCTGCACGTTGACCATCAGGTTGCCGTAGACGTGGCCCATACGGATCATGGCGCCGGTGGTGAGCATATTCAGAACGAGCTTGGTGGCGGTGCCGGCCTTCATCCGCGTGCTGCCGGTGACGACCTCGGCTCCGGTGGCTGGAGTGATGGCGAGCTCGGCGGTCTTCGCGAGCTCGGAGCCGGGCACGCAGCTCAGGCCGATGGTGAAGGCGTTCATGGCGCGGGCGTAGGCGATGGCGCCGAGGACGTATGGCGTGCGGCCGCTGGCGGCGATGCCGCAGACGATGTCGTTGGCGGTGAGGTTGCGGGCGGTCAGGTCGTGTGCGCCTTCTTCGCGCGAGTCTTCGGACTTTTCCGACGAGGTGCGGAGCGCGCTGTCGCCACCGGCGATGATGCCTTGCACGAGATCGGGCGGCACGGAAAAAGTGGGAGGGCACTCGGCGGCGTCGAGCACGCCGAGACGGCCGGAGGTTCCGGCGCCGATGTAGAAGAGGCGACCGCCTTTGGCGAAGCGGGCGACGATCTCGTCGATGGCGCGGGCGATGTGGGGGATCTCGGCGTGGACGGCGGCGGCGACTGTGGTGTCTTCGGCGGAGATGAGCTCGAGCATGTCGTGGGTGGAGAGCGAGTCGATCTGCGCAGTGGCGGGGTTCACGGCTTCGGTAGCGAGTTTTCCGGTGGAGACGGCCATAGGGAAATGATAGTCCTGTTAAGAAAAAGCAAAAACTTACCACGGATCTGCACGGAAACACACGGATTTTAAAGACAATGCGTACCTCAGCGGCTAAAGCCGTTTGTTCTTGTGAGCGATTTCGATACGGCTAAAGCCGTATCCTTAAGCAATGCATCAACACTGTTGTGGCTACGCGGCTCGCTCCGAATGACGGCATCAATAGTTTGGGTTGTAATATGGAAGCATCCCAATTGAAGGCGGATCGTGAATGAGCACACAGCTGGCACAGCAGATGGAAGAGACTGCCCAGGCTGCGGGGTTGCAGGTGACGGAAACAGCTGCGAGCGCGGACTTTAATGGCGCTCCGACAGTGCGTTTTACGCTGGTCCTGAACGGTAGATCGGACGGCAAGTCGACGACGGTGGAGCTGAGCGAAGGATTTCGTCTGGATAGCGAGGAGTTGAAGGCCCCGCTCAAGGCCTACCTGACGGAGACGGCGAAGCGGCTGAAGAATCCGCAGCCGGATGTCTACCTGACGCTGCATGAGCTGCCGCTGAAGTTTGAAAAGTTTGCGTGGCCGTTCCATGTGTCCACGTCAGGCGCGGACACGAGCCTGGTGCACGGCGAAGTGCGGCTGATGGACGGGCACGACTCGCCTCTGCATGCAAAGATCGCGGCAAGCGCGACACTGACCTTTCGCGAGACGCTGCCGGCGATGGAGCAGCCGTATGCGGAGTCGGCTATCTTCAATGCCGTGCGCAAGACGATGGACCAGGGGCAGCTGGAGCTGGTGCGGAGCGGCAATCGCCAGCCGGTGCCGGTGACGACGCGCTACTACAGCCTCAGGCAGCAGCGCTTTACCTTCAACGATACGAACGAAAAGCAGCGGCATGATTTTCTGGCAGCGAAAATCTTCTGGCTCTCGGGCGTTTTGGGCGAAGGCAAGCCGGTGTGGATAGCCGATCCGAGAGATGCGCAGTATCTGAATGCGACCGTGGCGGAGCTGGAGGCGACTGCGCAGGTGCTGGCGGGTGATGGTCTTCTGCGGCTGGATGCGGAACCAGGCTACGCGACTCCCACGGCAGGACTGATGGGGCTGCGGCGTCAGTATGAGGAGCAGCTGGCCAGCGCGCTGGAGTTCACACGGCCGAAGTTCAATGAGGACATGCGCGGCGGGCACACGAATATGTGATTTTGCGCGAAGCGCAAAATCAGAACCAAAGACCCGGGGCTAAAGCCCCCTTCGCATGTAATTTATTCAGGGGCCTGAAGGCTCCTGCTCCCTCCAAAAAAGCAAAGGCGGCCGTCGCTTTGCGACGATGTCCCACCCATCGCGGAGAGCGCGATGGATGGGGCACCCAGATTGCCGCGAATAGATAGAATGGCCTGTATCGGATGTTTTCGATGCAGGCTTCTCTTTTGGATGGTGCGTGTGATGGTGCGTAGAGCTCTTGTTTTGCTGGCGATGGTGTTGGTGGCTGGGTGCAGCTACGCGCAGACGACGGGCGTGAGCCATCCGGATGACATGGCGCCGACGCAGAACGATGCGACGCCAGTGCCTGCGGCTCCGGCTGCTACTGCGCCGTTACCTGATGCGAGTTCGCCGGGCGCAGCTGCTCCTGCAACCCAGACAATGCCGGCGGTGACGATCCCGGCTGTGGCGATAACGGGTGCGACGAGTGCCGCAGCTCCGGCGAAGGCGGCGACGTATCCGCGGCCGGCGGGCGAGGCGGCGATCGATAGCTTTGCGCGCACGGATGCGGAGAGTGTCGACATGACGATCCCTGCAGCCGGCGATGCGGCAGCCGTGGATGTGCTGCTGCACGACTTTTCGTTTGAAGATGCGCCGGTGGCGACGAGCAAGCTGCACCTGAAGCAGCTCTCACCGGGTGTCTACGAGATCACGAGCCTGGCGTATCACGTAGGAGATTGGGAGTTCCACATCCACGAGCGCGAGGGAAGCTACTACGGTCTGGGCGAACACTTCAACACGCTGGACCACGCGCATGAGATCGTGCGCAACCTTTCGCAGGACAATGCGGGGCCGAAGGGCTCGGGGACGTACAAGCCGGTGCCGTTCTTCATGAGCCTGAAGGGCTACGGCGTGTGGGTGGACACGACGGCGGAGGCGACGTTCGATATGAACGTGAGCGATCGCGATGAGGTGATGGTGCGCTGGCCGGCGGAGCGTCTGCGGGTGGTGGTGTTCGCGGGGCCGAATTTTCCGTCGATACTGGATCACTTCACGGCGCTGGCGGGGCGGCAGCAGCTTCCGCCGTACTGGGCGCTGGCTCCATGGGTGAGCCGCGACTATCACCAGAACGATGCGCAGGTGCGCGAGGATGTGGACCGTACGCGCGCGCTGGGATTGCCGGCGAGTGTGGTGTTGATCGACAGCCCATGGGCGACGAACTACAACACATACACATTCAATCCGAAGCAGTTCGCCGATCCGCAGGCGATGATCGATCACATTCACGGCGAGGGGTTCAAGCTGGTGCTGTGGCACACGTCGTGGATCAATTCGAAGACCGATCCGCCGCATGAGGCGGGCTTCGCGGACAAGATCGACCAGACAGCGCCGGCTGAGAACTATGTGGAGGCGGCGACGAAGGGTTACTTCGTGAAGATGAGCGACGGCTCGCCGTATGTGGGGCGATGGTGGAAGGGGATGGGATCGCTGATCGACTTCACCAACCCCGATGCGAAGGCGTGGTGGCAAGACCAGCTTCGGCAGGTGGTCCGCATGGGCGCGGATGGATTTAAGGATGACGATGCTGAGGGCGCGTTCCTGGGCGATGTGCGCTTCTTCGACAAGACCGATCAGCGGCTGATGCGCGACCGCTACGCCGTGCTCTACAACAACGCGGTGGAAGAGGTGATCCAGAACGACCTGAAGGGCAACGGTGTTCTGTTCCAGCGCAGCGCAACGGTGGGCAACATGAACCTGCCGCTGCTGTGGGGCGGCGACAACGAGGCGAGCTTTTCGCCGGAGAATGGATTGCCGACGGCTGTGACGGCGGGTCTGAGCGCGGGTTTGAGCGGCATGGCTCTGTGGACGGCGGACCTGGGCGGCTATCTGAAGCACGGACATGCGCTGGATGAGGCGCAGGTGTTCATGCGCTGGACGGAGTATGCGGCGTTCTCGCCGGCGATGGAGATCATCTCGACCTCCAACATGGGCGCGTGGGACTACGGCGATGAGGCGCTGGCGAACTACAAGAAGTTCGCCGTGCTGCATATGAGCCTGTTCCCGTATCGCTATGCGGCGGCGCAGGAGGCGGCGCGCGACGGTATGCCGCTGATGCGCGCGCTGGTGCTGAACTATCAGAATGATCAACAGGCGCGCGAGGCGAAGGATGAGTACATGTTCGGGCCGGATCTTCTGGTGGCTCCGGTGACGAATGCGGGGACGTCGCGGCCGGTGTATCTGCCGGCGGGCGACTGGGTGAACTACTGGACAGGGTTGCAGGCGACGGGCGGCAAGACACTGGTGGTGGATGCGCCGGTGGAGACGATCCCGGTGTACGCGCGCGCGGGCGCAGTGATCGCGAAGATCCCCGAAGATGTGATGACGCTGGTGCCTTCGTCGGAGAGCGGGAACAGTGATGTGAAGACGATGGATGATCGCCGGGTGTACGAGGTCATTGGTCCCTTCGCGGCGAATGCTCCGGCAGCGCAGACGGATTTTGAAGGGCGTGCGCTGACGCGGGATGCGAACTCGCTCAAGATCGTGGACAGCGAGACGACGCTGGTGAAGCCTGCGCGGGTCACGGTGCGCTGGCGGTTCGGGCATGTGAGCAGCGTGACAGTGGATGGCGCATCGGTGGAGCTGCAGAATGGCGCGGATGGGCCGTTTGTGGAATTCAGCCACTCCGGGGAAAGCTTAGTCGAGTGGAAATAGGCTGCGGAAGCGGACTGAGTTAGTCGCTATTTACAGTGGGACAGAGCGGGCTTATGCTCTCGTGAAATAGAGGGCGTGCAACCTGCGCGAGGCGTAAGCCTTCTAATTTTGGGTACGCGGAGGAGACCGATATGCAATCCATTCATGACGGGCAGTGCGGACTGTGCAGCCACTTTGGCGAGCACCACGCGAAGACAGATGTGCTGGTGAGCATTCTAACCAAGAAGCAAGCGCCGGAGACCTTGCTGGATGAGTGCGGACATCCAAAGCACGCCGCGCTTCATCTGAAGGTTACGCCGATGAGCGGGTGCGATGGATTCACTCCGGCTGCTCAGGCGTGATCTTATTGGACGCTGCTCTTTGCGGCGTGGGCTCTCGTTGGCCGCAGAGACAAAAGCGGATTCCTGCGCATGGAATGACAAACAAATAAAAAGGGACAGCTTTTGGCTGTCCCTTTTTATTTTCGGATATTGCTTAGGCTTCCTTGACGCCGTCTACGAAGGCTTTCAGCTTGCGGCTGCGTGAAGGATGACGGAGCTTGCGCAGCGCCTTGGCTTCGATCTGACGGATGCGCTCGCGGGTGACCTGGAAGGATTGGCCAACCTCTTCGAGCGTATGCTCGGAGCCGTCCTCGAGGCCGAAGCGCATCTTGATGACGCGCTCTTCTCTCGGAGTCAGGGTCCGAAGGACCTGACTTGTGTACTCCTTCAGGTTGACGGAGATCACGGCGTCGGAGGGCGAGACGGCCATGCGGTCTTCGATGAAGTCGCCGAGATGCGAATCTTCCTCTTCGCCGATGGGAGTCTCGAGCGAGATGGGCTCCTGCGCGATCTTGAGGACCTTGCGGACCTTCGCGACGGGGATGTCCATACGGCGGGCGATCTCTTCGGACGAGGCTTCGCGGCCGAGCTCCTGCACCAGCTGACGCGAGGTGCGGATGAGCTTGTTGATCGTCTCGATCATGTGCACCGGGATGCGGATGGTGCGGGCCTGATCGGCGATGGCGCGGGTGATGGCCTGACGGATCCACCACGTGGCGTAGGTTGAGAACTTGTAGCCGCGGCGGTACTCGAACTTGTCGACGGCCTTCATCAGGCCGATGTTGCCTTCCTGGATGAGGTCGAGGAACTGCAGGCCGCGGTTGGTGTACTTCTTGGCGATGGAGACGACGAGGCGAAGGTTGGCCTCGATGAGCTCGCGCTTGGCGCGCTCGGCGTCCATGTCGCCCTGGATCATCTCGCGCTGGGTGCGCTTGAGATCGGCGAGTGCGATGCCGGCGTCCTGCTCCAGCTTTTCGAGATCGATCTTGCAGTTCTTCTGCTGGCGCTTGTACTCCTTGCGCAGCTCCTCGGACTTGGAGTTCTCGTACTTAGCGTCGAGCTGCTTGACCTGGCGCTCGAGGGTACGCATCACGTCGACGGTCTTGTTGACCTTGTCGAGCAGGCGCTTCTTCTCGGCGTTGGTGTACTTCAGCTCGCGGATGATGCGGGTGAGGTAGACGGTCTCGCGGCCGATGAGCCAGCGCGTCTTGCGCAGATCGCGCGCCTTGGCCTTGGCATCGCGGCCCTGGGGCGCGTGCAGGCGCGGCTCCAGCGCGGTGGCCTTCTTCAGGTGCTTGACGATGGTGTCAATGCGGGCGACGGTCTGACGGACGCGCGCGGAGAGGATCTCTTCGGTGAGCTCTTCCTCGTCGAAGGTGACGACTTCCTTGATGCTGCGGACGCCGCGGCGCAGGTCTTCGCCGAGACCGGTGATCTCGCGAATGACGATGGGCGAACGCGAGATGGCCTTCATCACACGGAGCTGGCCGCGCTCGATGCGCTTGGCGATCTCGACCTCGCCTTCGCGGGTGAGCAGGGGAACGGTGCCCATCTCGCGCAGGTACATGCGCACGGGGTCGTTGGTCTTCTCGAGCTGACCGGGGGTGAGATCGAGCTCGACGTCTTCGGACTCTTCACCGGCCTCGGGCGCGAACTTGTCGTCGCCGGCGCCGAACTTGGAGTCGGGGTTGAGGACATCGATGCCCTGGGTGTTGATGGTGGTGAGAAGGTCGTCGAGGTCGTCGGGCGAGGTGATGTCGCCGGGCAGAAGATCGTTGACCTCACCATAGGTGAGGTAACCCTTCTCTTTGCCTGTGTCGATGATCTTGTCTAAATCGTCTTCGTACTCTTTTTCTTCAGCTGCCACGTGAGTGTGCGCTCCATTCCGTCCGCTGGTAGGCGGAGATTTCCAAGGCCCTTTTTAAGGGCGAAAATTTTTGGTGATAGGGCGGGGATCGGGTGCGGTCAGAGCCGCGATGGCCGGCCCCTGGCGTAGAGCCAAAGGCTTGAATGGCTTAGTTCCCCTGCGTATCCAAGGATACCACTTCTTTAGAGGTGAATCTGGGGTTAAAAGATGCAAATTTAGGCTTATTTGAGGCGTTCGGAGTGTTCGCGAAGCCATGCGGCGAGCGCACCTTCGGAGAGCGAGCCATCGGCCAGACTGAGGAAGGTGGTGTAGAGAGCTTCTTTAGGTGCAACGATATCCAGACCATGGAGGTACAGAAAGGTGGCAGCAACGGTCAGCGCGGTCCTCTTATTGCCGTCGATGAAGGCATGATTATGGGCAATCCCAAAGGCGTAGGAAGCGGCAAGATCGAAGAGGTCAGGTTCGCTATAGGCAAAGAGGTTTTGCGTCTTGGCCAGAGCGGAGTCGAGCAGGCCTTCGTCGCGCATGCCGTCGGAGCCGCCGTGCTCGGCAAGCTGCTCTTTGTGCAGGGCGAGCACGACGGCTTTGGCAATCCATTTGGGTTGCTTCATTTGCGGTTACTCGGCCAGTTTGCGCAGCACATCGCGATGCTTGCGCATCACGACGCGGGCGGCTTCCATCTGCTCTGCAAAGGCGGCGTCGTAGGGCGTGAGTTGAATGCCGTCGGGCGTGTCCGTGATGTAGAGCGTGTCGCCCTTGCCGACCTTGAGCTTGCCGAGGGTCTCCTTGGGCAGGACGATGCCGACAGAGTTGCCGATGGTGGTGATCTTGGTGGTGTTTCCCATGGTTGACCTCTGCACTAGTATAACAAAAGTTATAACGTATGTATATACAGATGTTCTAACCTGACGGCGTGATAGCATCGCGGGCAAAGGCGAAGGGGGCAAGGGATGGATATGAGGTGGATATGGGCGGGAGTGCTGGCGGCGGGGCTGTGCGGCGGAATGGCAGCCGGACAGGACCAGACAGTGCCAGCGATTCAGCAGGCCAGGGATGCGTCGGAGCCTACGCTACCGCTGCCTAGGGACAAGCACGGTGCTGTGATCGAGGGAGGGTGTGATGTCGCATTGGTAGTGGATGCCACCGGTAAGCCGCAAAAGATACAAGTGATCCACTGTACGGACAAAAGGCTCAAAGACTATGCCAAGGCCAGTGTGGCGGAATATAGGTTCATTCCGACGAACGATCATGGTCAACCTGTATCTGCGCCGACCATTATCGAAATCAGCGTCGATAAGACGGCAAGTGCTGCGGTTGAAAGTAGGGTTGGCCAGAATGTGGCGGAGACGTTCGCAGACGGGGCTGTTGGTGGCGGGGGTTTTCTGATGACGGAGGAGGTTCATATAGTAGGCGGCGGTGTGTCGGCACCGATGCTGATCGATAGGCCGTTGGGCCCGGTGGCATATTGGCCGAAAAACTTCATTGGATGGCCCGAAATACCCAAAGATGGCGAGGGCCAGCCAATCAGCGTAAAGGTATCGGCGGAGGTTGGAGTGGATGGCTTGGTGCACGAAGCTTCGATCTTGGAGCCGCAGTATCCTGACTTTGAAGCAAATGCATTGGCCGCAGTAAAGACGTATCAATTCAAGCCGGCGATGAAGTATGGAAAACCGGTGGCGGCAGAGATCACAGTAATCGTGACGTTCACCTTCTACAGAAGAAGCTAAAGGCCGCGGAGGGTGCGGGTGAGCTGCTGCAGCTCGGTGGTGAGCTGGGTGACCATGGCGGTGTCTGCTTTGCGGTCGGCTTCGGCGATCAGGGTGCGGAGCTCGCGCTGGCGGCGTTCGAGAGCGCGATGTTCGAGCGAAAGAAGAGCATCCTGCACGGCGGTGGTGAGATCGGCCTGGCTGGAATCGGATGAACCGGGATCCTCCGATTGCAGCAGGACCTGGGCGAGCAGATTGCGGCTGTGCTCATCGGGTGCGAGATCGAGGGGATTGCCGGTCACGGGGCCGCTCGACATAGCGATGTCAGGCTCGTGCGCGGCGGCGTTGGCGAGGGCCTCCAACAGATCAGAGGCGGCGAGGCCTTCGAGCCACTGCGGATGCTGCGACAGCTTCTCAGCCGCAAGAGTACGCGCGGGATCGCCATGCGGGAGTGCGAGCGCGCGGAGGAGAACGCGTTCGATCTCGGAGACGGGCGCGCCGGAGTTGGCACGAACGGAGCTGAGACGCTGCGCGGCGGCGGTACGGAGTTCCTCGAACAACAAAGCAGAGTCGATCTTGAGCGCGTCGCGGACGTCGGAGACGAAGTTGTCGCGAGTGAGCTTGTGCGGGATGCGGCGGATGTGCGGCAGAAGGTAGTTCATCGCCTTGCGCTGCGCGTCGGGCGTGCGTGCGGGGTAGAGCGTGCGTGCGCGCTGGATCAGATAGTCAGAGTAGCGCTTGGCCGTGCGGAGAGCCTCGATGTACGCAGCTACGCCGCGCTCGCGGATGTAGCGGTCGGGATCGAGACCGTCTTCGAGCGAGACGACCTTGACGTCGAAGTCTTCCTCGGTCAACAGCGCGATGGATTTCTCCGCGGCGGCGGCGCCTGCAGTGTCGGGATCGAAGTTGACGACGATGCGCTTGGTGAAGCGCGCCAGCAGGCGAACCTGCATCTCGGTGAAGGCGGTGCCGGAGGTGGCGAGCACGTTATGAATGCCGCCGGTGTAGACGCTGATGCAGTCCATCTGGCCTTCAACGAGAAGGGCGAAGTCATGCTGGCGGATGCCGGCCTTGGCCTTGTCGAGGTTGAAGAGGACGTGGCCTTTGGAGTAGAGGGCGGTTTCCGGCGAGTTCAGATACTTGGGGCCGGATTTTTCGTCGGAGTCCAGCGCGCGCGCGGTGAAGGCGATGACCTTGCCCTGCTCGTTGGCGATGGGGAAGGTGATGCGCTTGCGGAAGCGGGCATAAAGCTGGCCGGTGGGCTGGCCAGTCTCGTTCTGCTCTTTCGACGAGAAGAGGCCGGATGCGCGGAGAGCTTCTTCGGAGAAGTTCTTCGCCATCTCGTTGCGCATGGCGTTGAAGTCGTCGGGCGCATAGCCGATGCGAAAGGTCTTGATGGTCGCTTCGGTCATGCCGCGGCCGGTGAGATACTCACGCGCGCGGGCGGCTTCGGGCGATTGCAGATGTTTTTCAAAGTAGAGCGTTGCGGCTTCGTGCAGGTCGAGCAGCTGGCGGCGGAGTCCGGCTTCGCGCGCTTCTTCGGGCGAGGAGAACTCGCGCTTGGGCAGCGGGATGCCGGCCTTCTGGGCGACGACGCGGATGGCCTCCGGGAAGGTGAGCGACTCCATCTTCATGACGAAGGCGAAGACGTCTCCGGATTGCTTGCAGCCGAAGCAGTGGAAGAATTGCTGGGTGGCGTGGACGGAGAACGACGGCGACTTTTCCTTATGGAAGGGGCAGAGGCCGGTGTAGTTCTGCGCGCCGGCTTTGCGCAGGCGCACGTATTCGCCGATGATCTTGACGATGTCGGCCTGGGCTTTGACGGTCTGGGAAAAGTTGTCGGCCATTGCTTCTTATTAGTTTAGTGCCTCAGCGAAAGTCAGGCGAACGGTGTCGCCGCGGAAGGGCAGCTGCAGCATGGGCAGGCGAAGAGCTGTGCAGGTCCTTCGCCTGCGGCTCAGGATGACACTCCTAAAAATGAGGATACGCAGGGACATCCTGCGAAGATCGCGCTACACGCGCGATGCCCACCTTAGCGCGATGAAGCCGCGCAAAGATGGGGCACCCGGATCCTTCAGGCTTCGAGCTTTGCGAGCAGGCGGGTGCGGGTGGCGTCGTCGATGAACCCAGCGCGGAGGGCTTCGCGGTTGCAGGCGGTGAGGTCGGTGTCGGTCCAGTGGAAGGTCTCGCGGAGTCGGGCGTACTCCTCTTCGAGGGTGATGTTGGAGATGGTGTAGTTGTCGGTGCTGACGCTGAGCGGGACGCCGGCGCGGTAGAGCTTGTCGATGGGATGTTCGGCGTAGCTGTTCACGGCGCGGGTCTGCACGTTGCTGGTGGGGCAGAGCTCAAGGTGGATGCGCTCGCGGCGGAGATGCTCGACGAGCTTGGGATCGTCGATGGAGCGGACGCCGTGGCCGATGCGCGTGGGCTCGAAGGCGCGGAGCGTCTCCCAGACGGAGTCTGCGCCGCAGGCCTCACCGGCGTGGGCGGTCCGGTGCAGGCCTTTCTCGATCGCATAATGAAATGCCGGGATGTGCGCGTGGATGGGATAGCCGGCCTCATCGCCGGCGATGTCGAGCGCGGCGACGCGGCTGCCGCGGAATTGTTCGACGAGGCGCGCGGTGTGCATCGATTCCTCCTGCGTGTAGTGGCGCAATGTGCAGAGAATGAGCCGGGCTTCGATGCCGGTGGCGGCGATGCAGGCCTCAGTGGCGTGATCAACGGCCTCGACGACCTTTTCTGCGGAGAGACCCTGCAGCAGATGCAGAAGCGGCGCGAATCGGATCTCGGCGTAGAGCATCTTGTCGGCGTCGAGCTGCTCGAAGAGATCTTCGGTGACGAGCCGCAGCGCGTCTTCCGTCTGCATGAGCTGGAAGCCGCGGGGTGCGCGGGTGAGGAAGTCAGCGAGCGAGGAGCAGAGCGGCGGGGCGACGAACTCGGTGTCGAACTGCGCGCGGGTGATCTCCGGCGCGAGACGGGAGACGACGTTGTAACTGAGGGAGCAGTCGAGGTGGAGATGGAGTTGGACTCTATTGTGACTAGCCATGTTCCATTTTAGGCGTGTGCGTAGGGTAGTTCAAGTGCGGGTTGGAAGAGCAAGCGCAGGTTCCTTCGCGCGCTCACTACGGTTGCATCGGCAAAGATTAAAGAGCAGTGAACCGGGATAGGATCTCAGCAGGGGTGCGGCCCTGGGCGCGGAGGGTGCGAAGAGCCAGGGCATCATGCCGCTTGGCGAGGCGGACACCGTGTTCATCGCGGAGAAGATCGCAGTGGAAGTACTGCGGCGTGGGCAGGCCGAGCGCGCGCTGCAGCAGGATCTGGCGGGCGGTGGACTTAAGCAGGTCGGCGCCGCGGACGACTTCGGTGATGTGCATGCCGGCGTCGTCCACAACGGTGGCGAACTGATACGAAGGGATGCCATCGCGCGACCAGAGGAGGAAGTCGCCGAAGTCTTTTTGTGGGGTGAAGGTTTGGGGGCCGAGGTTGGCGTCTTCAAATGTGATGGGAGTGTTATCTGCGATGCGGAAGCGATAGGTGGCCTTGCCAGAGAGATTAGCGGCTGGATTGGCAGAGTGAGATTCTTCGTCGCTGCGCTCCTCAGAATGACAAAGTTTTGTGGCGGAGCGGCACTTGCCGTTGTAGATGGGTTCGTCGTCCTCGTCTTCGTGCGGAGCCTGGGATGAGGCGGCGAGATCTTTACGGGTGCAGGTGCACTCGTAGGCGTCGCCCTGGGAGATGAGTTTTTTCAGAGTGGCTCTGTAGAGGGGCATGCGCTCGCTTTGATTAACGATCGGTTCGGTCCACTCCAGCCCAAGCCAGCGGAGGTCTTCGATCATGGCGGCGATGAACTCGGGTTTCGAGCGATGCGGGTCGAGATCGTCATTGCGGAAGAGAAGCGTGCCGTTAGCGGCTTTGGCGCGCTGGCAGGCGGTCCAGAAGGTACGGGCGTGGCCGAGGTGGAGATATCCCGTGGGGGATGGGGCGATGCGGCCTCGATAGGGCTTCTCCATACGAATAGTTTAGTGCGGGAGTGAGAGAGAACGGTTCGAGCTGCGCTCGAATGCCCACCTTAGCGACGATAAGGCCGTCGCGAAGATGGGGCACCCAAATCATTGCTGCTACATATAGTCGACGCCGTATTTGACGGGGATCTGGGTGAAGGCGATGCGGGTGGGGGCGGATTCGCGCGCGGGGAGCATGCCGGCGAAGTGCAGTGTGGTGTGGCCGTACTTCAGGTTGAGCTTGTCCATGGTGTGTGAGAGCTCAGCGCGATTGCCGGGGTCGGCGAAGAGCGTCTGTTGGTGGTCGTCCTCGTGTGTAAGGCGCGTGAGCGTGATGCCGACGAAGAAGGGCTTGTTGAAGAGCTCGCCCGCCGGAGCCTGCGCCCAGATGCTGCGCACGACCTCCAGCAGAGTGAGGGTGTCGTTGCATTCGGCGAAGCGGGCCTCCATGCCCCAGCCCTGATGGTTGATGCCCGAGAAGTGTTTCCTGGCGCGCGTGGCGCGGGTGGCCTGTTCGCGGGTGAGCGCGTAGCGGATGGTGACACTGAGCGCACCGCAGTAGAAGTTTTCCATGCGCAGGCGCATCGCGGCCTTGTGCAGCAGCTTGTGGGCGACGGCCCAGGAGCCTTCGGGGGTGCGGTGCTCGGGCGCGAGGACGTGAGAGTGGCCGAGGGACTTCTGGATCTCGGGATTGGTGGAGTTGTTGCTCGATGCGGCGTCATCGCCGGTCTGGTGGCCGCGGAGCCAGTGGTACATGCGGTCTCCCCAGACGGAGTTGAAGAGCGCGTGCATGCCGTTGCGATCGAGATCGAGCAACTGCTGCATGGTGGTGATGCCTTTGGCATGGAGGTTCTTTTCCATGCGCGCGCCCACGCCGGGAAGGTCGCGGAGTTCAAGATGCGCTATGGCGCGGGGAAGCTGCGAGGGTAAAAGCCCGATGAGACCATCGGGCTTCTGCATGTCGCTGGCGACCTTGGCGAGATAGCGGTTGGGCGCCATGCCGATAGAGCAGCGGAGGGTCTCGCCGACGTTCTTGTAGATGGACTGCTTGATGTCGAGCGCGATCCTGCGGGCGCGGGGCGGCTCGCACTCGCGGCCCATGAGCTGGCAGACCATCTCGTCGATCGAGGGGGTGTGCGCGACGGGGCAGACGAGGTCGACGGCGTCGGCGATGCGTCGCGAGAAGTCGGCGTAGTGGTTGTGGCCGCCGCGGACGAGGATGATGCCGGGACACTTCTTCTTGGCTTCGCCGACCTGTGTGCCGGTGCGGACGCCGAAGGCCTTGGCTTCATAGCTGGCGGCGATGCAGCAGGTGGTGTCGCCGATGGTGGGGACGACGGCGAGCGGCTTATTGCGGTACTCGGGGTTGAGATGCTGCTCGACCGAGGCGAAGAAGGAGTTGAGGTCAATGTGCAGGAAGGCGAACTTTTCCTCGGAGATGTGAGGGAGCTCGTCGGATTGGAGGGTTTCCGTCACAAAGGAATTATATTCGCTTTTTGTTTGCCTCTGTGCCACTGCTAGAATCGGTTTCCTATGAGTGAGAAAACGAAGCATTCCAAAAAGCACGACCGGTTGCTGGAGCTGGCGGCGCGGCATGCGCTGGCGGAAGAGGGTGGCGGTGCGGAGCGGCGGGCTCGCGAGACCAAGGCGGGCAAGATGAGTGCGCGGGAGCGTGTGCTCTTTCTGCTGGACGAGGGCACGTTCGAGGAGACGGACAAGTTCGTCACGCACCGGGCGACGGATTTCGGCATGGACGAGCAGCGCGTGCCGGGGGATGGATTCATCACCGGATACGGCAAGGTCGAGGGGCGTGTGGTCTTTGTGTTTGCGCAGGACTTTACCGTCTTTGGCGGCAGCTTGAGCGAGACGAATGCAGCGAAGATCGTGAAGCTGATGGACATGGCGGTGAAGGTGGGCGCGCCGATCATCGGGCTGAACGATTCGGGCGGCGCGAGGATACAGGAAGGCGTGGTCTCGCTCGCGGGGTACACGGACATCTTTCTGCGCAACACGCTGGCGAGCGGCGTGGTGCCGCAGATCTCGGCGATCATGGGGCCGTGCGCGGGCGGTGCGGTGTACTCGCCGGCGATCACGGACTTCACGCTGATGACGGAGAAGACGAGCTACATGTTCGTGACCGGGCCGGACGTGATCAAGACGGTCACGCACGAGGACGTGACGAAGGACGAGCTGGGCGGCGCGGTGACGCACAACGAGATCTCCGGCGTGGCGCACTTTATGGCGCACGATGACGCGGAGTGCCTGGCGATGGTGCGCGAGCTGCTGAGCTTTCTGCCGAGCAATAATCTGGACGACCCGCCGCGCAAGATCTGCACGGACCCGATCGACCGGGCGGATGCAAGCCTGGATACGATCGTTCCCGACGAGAGCAACCAGCCGTACGACATCAAGGACGTCATCTGCAAGATCGTCGATGATGCGTACTTCTTTGAGGTGCAGGAGCACTTCGCGAGGAACATCGTCGTCGGGTTTGCGCGGCTGGATGGGCGCAGCGTGGGCATTGTGGCGAACCAGCCGGCGTTTCTCGCGGGCGTGCTGGACATCAACGCGAGCGTGAAGGCGGCGCGGTTCGTGCGCTTCTGCGATGCGTTCAACATTCCGCTGATCACGTTCGAGGACGTGCCGGGATTTCTGCCCGGTACGCAGCAGGAGCATGGCGGCATCATCCGGCATGGGGCGAAGCTGCTCTATGCGTTCGCCGAAGCGACGGTGCCGAAGCTGACGGTGATCACGCGCAAGGCCTACGGCGGCGCGTACTGCGTGATGAGCTCGAAACATCTGCGGACGGATGTGAACCTGGCGTGGCCGACGGCGGAGATCGCAGTGATGGGGCCGGAGGGTGCGGTGAACATCGTCTACAAGCGCGAGCTGGATGCGGTGGTGAAGACGGCGCAGGCGGTGTGGCCGCAGGGCAAGCCGTTCACGGAAGACGAGAAGATCGCGATCCTCGCGGAGACGCGCGCGGAGAAGATCGAAGAGTTCCGCGAGCGGTTCGCGAATCCCTATGTGGCGGCGGAGCGAGGATATATCGATGCTGTCATCAAGCCGAGCGATACGCGGCGCAGACTCTGTGTGGCGCTGGGGATGCTGGAGGGTAAGCGCGAGGTCTCGCCGAAGCGCAAGCATGGGAATATCCCGCTATGATCGACCGCTCGAACGCGGAGCATTACACATGGGGTGATGGATGCGATGGCTGGTACTTGGTTCGCACTGCGGAGATGAGTGTGATCCAGGAGCGTATGCCTGCGGGGACTCAGGAGCAAAGGCACAGCCATCAACGTGCACGGCAGTTCTTCTTTGTGCTGGATGGGGAACTGACGATTGAAATTGCAGGTGAGACGCAAACGCTCTCACGCGAGCAGGGCGTTGAGATTGCGCCGGGAATTCCGCATTGTGCGTTCAATCGCAGTAACAAGGATGTTTGGTTCACTGTGATGAGTGTGCCGCCGAGCCATGGGGACAGGGTCGAAGCGTAAAACGATTCGCGCTGCGCGCGGATGCCCACCTTAGCCGCGATGAAACTGCGGCGAAGATGGGGCACCCACATTCCAGTTAGGAAGCTGGAGGGGGTATGGGTGGCACAAAGGTTCGTCGGGGTCCTTCGCGCGTTGCGCTCAGGATGACACTCTCAAATTTTGTTGGCTACGACGGGCTTGCCTTTTTCGTTTAAGGCGATGCGGGCCATGGGCGTGTGGTGGTCATGGGTGAAGAGGACGAGCCAGTCTTCGGGGATGGCGCGCTTGTAGAAGCGCTTGCGCTCCGCGATGACACGCATGGGATCGAGATCGTAGCCCATGCACCAGGTGGTGTCGAGGTGGTGCGCGGTGGGGATGAGGTCGGAGATGTAGCAGGCGTGTTGGCCGGCGGATTCGATGTGGATGGCCATGAGCTGCGCGGTGTGTCCGGGGAAACATTCGACGCTGATGCCGGGGACGATCTCCGGATCGCTTGCGATGCTCTCGTTGGTGAGCAGCGTCATCTGGCCGTTGGCGATGAGCGGATCGTAGTTGGGCGAGAGGTAACTGACGGCGTCGCGCTCATACTGGTGGTGGCCGTGGGCGACCTCGCCGGCGTGGGCGAAGTAGCGCGCGTTGGGGAAGGTGGGCGTGACGGAGCCATCGGCGTGGAGCGTGGTGTTCCAGCCGCAATGGTCGAAGTGCAGGTGCGAGTTGATGACGATGTCGATCTGGTTTGGCTCAATGCCTGCGGCATTGAGAGATTTAAGGAGCAGCTCCTGGTTGCCCTGGAGCTCGCGCATCTTGGAGGATTGTTTGTTGCCGATGCCGGTCTCGATGGCCACGACGTGTTTTCCAGTCCGGACGATGACGGTGTTCAGGCCGAGGAGGATACGGTTCTGTTCGTCGGCGGGGGTGCGCTTGCTCCAGAGTGGTTTGGGGACGACGCCGAACATGGCGCCGCCGTCGAGCAGGTAGGTACCGTCGGTGCAGACGGTGAGCTCGAAGTCGCCAAGGGTGGTGCGGGCGCGGACGAGATCGGAGTCGGTTGGTTTGGAGGCGGGATGCATGAAGAGATGATACGAGGGGTTAGGGATTAGGGGCTAGGGGTTAGGAAAAGACTGACCTCAGGGGCTAAAGCCCACGCTCTCTGCAAACATTTGCGACACGGCTGAAGCCGTGCCCTTAACAAAAGATTAAAAACGGTCGTCGCTCCGCGACGATGTCCCACCTTAGCGACGATAAAACCGTCGCGAAGATGGGGCACCCAGATTGTTCAACTATTTCAGATTCGCCTCGAAGTAGTTGAGGATGTGGTTGAAGAGGTTGACGCGGTCGGTGTAGCCGGAGATGGAGTGGGTCTTGCCGGGGAAGAGCTCAAGGTCGAAGGGTACCTGCGCGTCGATGAAGGCCTGCTGCTGCTGGAGGGAGTTGGCGAGGTGGACGTTGTCGTCTCCGGTGCCGTGGACGAGGAGGAGCTTGCCGTGCAGCTGCGCGGCGAATTTTATGGTGGAGTCGGCATCGTAGACTTTGGCGTTGTCGTTCGCGTTGGGGCCGGGCAGGCCGAGGTAGCGCTCGGTGTAGATGGAGTCGTAAAGGCGCCAGTCGGTGACGGGTGCGACGGCGACGCCGGCCTTGAAGCGGTCGGAGTGTTCCATCGCATAGAGAGTGAACGTTCCGCCCCAGCTCCAACCCCAGAAGCCGAGGCGCTGCGGGTCTAGCTGCGGGTAGTGCGAGAGGACCTGGTCGAGTGCGGTCAATTGATCGTCGAGCTGCACGGGGCCGAAGTTGTTGTAGGCGGCCTGCTCGAAGTCGCGGCCGCGCCCGCCCATGCCGCGGTTGTCCACGTGGAGGACGGCGAAGCCGTGTTGGGCGAGGAGCTGGTCGAAGAGGCCAAGCGGGCCGCCCCACGCGTCTTTCACGTCCTGATCGTGCGGCCCGCCGTAGGGGTTGAGGATGAGTGGAACGGATTCAGAAATTATTTTGTTGGTTGGCAAAGTAAGCGAGACATAGAGCGTAGTGCCGTCTTTAGTTTTTATTGCAAACTCATCTGGGTCATTTATCCGATAGAACAAATCGTTTAAATCTTGAGATTCCCATATCGAACTGCAGCGGTTTGTTGAGCTCTCGCATAACTTAACGTTGTAGGGCCAAAGCATGTCACCCTGCATGTCAACAAAGTGTTGATAGTCGGGTGAAAGACTTATGTAATGCGTGCCGCCCCGCGTAGGATTTGTAATGCCGGGCGGAAGATCTTTGATCGATCCGCTGCAGCAGATGATCTTTTCCCCAAATTCTTCAGTCATATCTCCAACCAGCTCGCTGCAGCAAGGAAAGGACTTTCGTTCCAATGTTTTGATCCTTTTATCCTGCACTTCATTGACGGCCGGAGGGGGATAGGGTTGGATCAGGTCTTGTTTACGAGTGCCATCAAGTTGAACGACTGATAATGAGTTTCCTAGCGGATTGCCTTCGTTCGACGTGTAGTACACGGTGTTTGACTTGATGTCGACGGAAAGCAAATCTTCAACTTCGAAGTCTCCCTTGGTGAGCGGTGTGACGAGGGTGGCGACGCCGTCGAGCGGATGCTTTGCGTCGATGGAATAGAGGTAGAGGTGGGTGTGGCCGCTGCGCCAGCTCTTAACGATGAAGCGTGTGGCGTCGATGAAGGTGACGTCGTAGTTGGTGTCGAGGTACTTGCTGTCGTAATCGTCGTAGATAAGGTGTGCCTTGCCGGTGCTGGCGTCGGCGAGATAGAGGTTCAGGTGTTTCTGGTCGCGGGTGAGCACTTCAACGTAGAGCGTCTGCGCGGTGACCCAGCCGAGGCGGGGGATGTAGTCGTTGCCGGCGGACTGAGGGATGTCAATCCATTTGGTTTTGCCGCCCTTTGCGCTGACGACGCCGACGCGGACGCTGGGGTTGGGATCGCCGGGCTGCGGGTAGCGCTGCATGTCGACGGTGGCGTGGGTGCCGCTGAGATCGGGGAGCGGGTACTCGGGGACTTTGGACTCGTCGGCCTGGAGGTAGGCGATGCGCTGCGAGTCGGGCGACCAGAAGTAGTTGCTGCGGACGTCTAATTCTTCCAGGTAGACCCAGTCGACCTCGCCGTTGAGGAGTGTGTCGCCCTGCGTGTTGGAGAGATTGCGCTCGTTGTGTGAATTGGGCTCAGCCGGGGCGACGAAGAGGTTGTGATCGCGCAGGTAGGAGATGGATCTGGCGTCGGGCGAGAACTTGGGATCGTCGCCGGAGCCGTTGCCGGTATCGACGATGCGGGTCGCGGTCTGTGAGGCGACGTCGTAGAGAGAGATGACGCCGCCGGAGTCGAGGATGAGATGTTTGGAGTCGGCGGCCCAGGTGTAGCTGGGCATGCCGTAGCGGGCGCGATGATCCTTATCTTTTTCGGAGATGGCGGCGGAGGTGAGCTTGTCCTGTGTAGCGAGTACGGAGATCTTGTTGGTGGCGGTGTCGAGCGCGAGCAGGTCGCCGGCTTTGCCTACGGAGTCATCGGGCGCGAGGAAGGTGAGGAGCTTGCCGTCGGGCGACCACTCGATGTTGCCGGGAGGGGTGCCGGTGGGGCCGCCGTTCCTGAAGATATCTTCGACCGTCCATACCTTAGGTGCGTGTTTCTGGGCGTGGGCGAAGGTTGAGATGAGGAGGATGAAGAGGGCCGTGCGCTTCATGGAGGAATTTTACTTGCGGAAGAGGCTTAACGGTGATGACGGTGATTAAAGACTGATTGCGGTGATAAACGTGAAGGCTAAAAACAATAATAGGGGCTAAAGCCCCTATTATTTGGATCTATTCAGGGGCCTAAAGGCCCCTGCTCCCTCCGAAAGACAAAAACGTACCTCAGCGGCTAAAGCCGCTTGTTTTAGTGAATGGTTGCGACATCCTTCGACTTCGCTCAGGACAGGCTTCTGAAGTCGTGTCCTTAAACAAGGCATAGAAGCAAAGCGGTTCGAGCTTCGCTCGAATGCCCGCCTTAGCGACGATAAAGCCGTCGCGAAGATGGGGCACCCAGATTTGGGTTAGAAAGCCTGCGAAGGCATGGGCAAGGACGAGTTCGTCGGGGTCCTTCGCGCGCTGCGCTCAGGATGACACTTCAAAATTAATGCACGGGTGCGTCGCCGCTGGGCTTTTTGATCTTGCCGATGAAGGCGACGAAGGGCAGCATCAGGAAGCAGCCGATGGAGAGCATGGCGATGATGTCCAGGTAGGAGAGCATCTGCGCCTGGCGGAACATCTGGTTGTAGATGTAGGCCTGCGCCATGAAACCGCCGGAGGTGATGTTCGGCACAAGGCCGTGGGTGACGAAGACCTGGCTGAAGGAGTGAATGCTTTGCTGGAATGCCGGGTCGCTGGGTGTGAGGTTGCGGGTCATATTGGACATATGCGCCTGGGTGCGGCGGGCGAGCTCAGTAGCGACGAAGGCGGTGCCGCAGCTGCCGCCGATGTTACGCGCGAGATTGGTGAGTCCGGAGACGTCGTTGTTCTGCGTTCGCGGAACGCCGGTGTAAGAGATGGTGTTGATGGGAACGAAGAGGAAGGCGAGTCCGCTGGCCTGGAAGACGCGCAGCATGGCGACATAGCCGTAGCTGACCTGAAGGTTGAGAGTATGCATGACGAGCAGGGCGATGCCGACGATGAAGAAACCGAAGCCCATGAGATAGCGCACATCCACTTTGCCGATGAGGAAGCCGACGATCGGCATCATGAGCATGGTCATCAGGCCGCCGGGCGACATGGCGAAACCGGCGAGCTCGGCGGTATAGCCGAGAAGAAGCTGTACGAACTGCGGGATGAGTACGGTGGTGCCGTAGAGCGCGAAGCCGAGCACAAACATGAACAGGAAGGAGATGGCGAAGGTCTTCCGCTTGAAGAGCGTTAGGTTCAGGATGGGGCGGTGCCCGACGCGGACCTGGCGCAGTTCCCAAATGATCAGCGTGATGAGCGCAATGGCGCAGGCAATGATGAAGAAGGTGATGATGTGCGAGCCGAACCAGTCGTCTTCCTGTCCCTTGTCGAGAACGAACTCAAGCGAGCCAAAGCCGATGCCGAGCAGGGCAAAGCCGAAGTAGTCGAGGTTGAGGCCGCGTTTCTTGGCGATGGCGACCTCTTTTTCGATCCAGGGCGGGTCTTCGACGAGACGCGCCGTGAGGAAGAGCGAGAGGATGGCGACGGGGATGTTGATGAAGAAGATCCAGCGCCAGTCGTAGTTGTCAGTGATCCAGCCGCCGAGCGTGGGGCCGATGGCGGGCGCGGTGACGACGGCGAGGCCGTAGAGGGCCATGGCCTGGCCGCGTTGCGCGGGTGTGAAGGTGTCGGCGAGGATGGCCTGTTCGGAGGGCGCGAGTCCGCCGCCGCCTGCGCCCTGCAGGACGCGGAAGAAGATGAGCAGAGGCAGAGACGGCGCGAGTCCGCAAAGCATGGAGCTGATGCCGAAGAGGACGACGCAGATCATGTAGAACTTCTTGCGGCCGATGAAGGTGGTCAGATAGCTCGAAGCCGGCAGAATGACGGCGTTAGCGACGAGATAGGAGGTGAGGACCCAGGTGGCTTCGTCCTGCGATGCGCCGAGGCCGCCGGCGATGTGCGGCAGGGCGACGTTGGCGATGGAGGTGTCGAGTACCTCCATGAAGGTGGCGAGGGTCACAGTGAGTGCGATGGCCCACGGGTTGGCGCGCGGCCGCCAGGCTTTGGCTGGGGCGGTAACGGTATGGGATTGGTCCGATACCTGATCTTGCGTGAGGGTGGCCGTACTCATCTGTGCTTTTTAGAGTCTCATGCGGGTGGGGTGGATGCAGAAAAATGCTGCAGAAGACGAAAGCAGAAGCAGATTCCTCCGCTACGCTGCGGAATGACAAACAAAAAATGGTGCTAGACTGCGAATTCATTGAGGATTAGGAAAAATGCAGCGTGATCTGGATGAGTTGATCGAATTGCAGGTCTGCGACGGCGAGATCGCCCGGCTTTCTGCCGAGATCGCTGCGCTGCCGGGAAAGATCGCGGCGATCGAGGCGGCGCTGGCGTCTGCCCGGGCTGCACTGGCTGCGGCGGAAAAGGGTCTGAAAGCGGAAGAGGTTGCGCGGCGGAGCCAGGAGTCCGACGTGAAGGACCATCAGCTGAAGATCAAAAAATACCGCACGCACATGGACACCGTACAGAACGATGCGCAGCTGAAGGCGCTGGAGCACGAGATCGCCTTTGCGGAGGCAGCGATCCGCGCGCTGGAGGATGCCGAGCTCGAGAGCATGGAGCGTACGGAAGGTCTGGAGATCGCGAAGACGAAGGCGAGCGAGGATGTCGGGAACCAGAGCGTGATCCTGGAGCGCGAGAAGGAACGCGGGGCGCTGGTGAAGTCGCAGAACGAGGCGCGGCTGGTCGTGTTGAAGAAAGAGCGAGAGAGAGTGCGCGCGCTGGTGAGCGAAAAGGCGCTGGCGGATTACGACCGCGTGGCCAAGGCGAAGAAGACGGGCCTGGCGGCGGCGTGGGACCAGAAGTGCTCCGCCTGCCAGATAATGGTGCGGCCGCAGCGGTGGAACGATCTGCGGAATGCGGATACGGAGTCGCCGATCACGTGTGAGACCTGCGGGCGGCGGCTCTACTATGACGTTGGCCACGGGACGGATGCGTCGAAGGAGCGCGTTGCTTTGAAGGCGCTGGAGAGTCTGGCGTGATGAGGCAGCGGATATGCGTCGACATGGACGACACGATGTGCGATACCGTCGGCGAGCACCTGGCACGGTATAACGCAGAGCACGGCCTGAACGTGTCGCGCGAGGACTTCCACGGCAAGTGGCTGTGGGACCATGTGCCGGAGGCGCACCGGGCGTCGTTGAAGAGAGCGATGTGCGGCGATGATTTCTTTGAGGAGCTTGCGATCTTTCCGCATGCGGTGCGCGTGCTGGAGCGGCTGCAGCAGCACTATGAGATCTACATTGCAACGGCGGCGATGATCTTTCCCAATTCGTTTGCGTCGAAGTATCGCTGGCTGCGCAAGCATGTGCCGTTCATTCCCACCAGCAACTATGTGTACTGCGGAGACAAGAGCATCCTGCATGCGGATTATCTGATCGACGATATTCCGGAGTACCTGGAGCGGTTTTCAGGGCAGGGAGTTTTGTTTACGCAGGGACATAATGTGGGGGAGTCAAAGTATCCGCGGGTGAAGAACTGGCTTGAGGTGGAGGAGTATTTTCTGCCGGACGGGAAGGTCCGGGGCTAAAGCCCCTCTGCGATTCAGGCTGATTCAGGGGCTTAAAGGCCCCTGCTCCCTCCGGATCGACGCTATGCGTCGATGAGAAGAGCGTTCGTGCAACGGAAGCTTGTGTCAGCATGGGCCACGCGGAGTTCTTCGGGGTCCTTCGCGCAGGGCGCTCAGGATGACACTTCTAAAATCTGAAGCAGCAAGAAGAAGGCCACGCATATTGCGTGGCCCTTTTCTTGCGCAGAGATATTTCTACACGAGGCGGCTGCTGGTCAGTGTTGGTTTGCGAGCTGGTATGGCACCCTTGGCCACACTGCTGCTTGTCTCCGGAGTTTCTTCTTTCACTCCATTGGCTTCGGCTGCGGGCGGTTTGCGCAGCGGATTGGCGGTACGGGTGACGGATCCGGGTTGCATGGTGACGATGAGCGCGCAGGCGGGAACATTGCCGATGCAGCGGTAGCTGTGGCTGACGGAGGCGTCAAAGTAGACCGAGTCGCCGGGTTCGAGCACTGTAGTCTGATCGCCGTGCAGCAGGTTGAGCGTGCCGTGCAGCATGTAGAGGAACTCGAAGCCGGAGTGCATGTGGGGGCGGACGTTTTGCCCGGTCTTCAGCGGAACGAACTCGGCGTGGAAGGGATCGACGAGGCGGTCGGGCACAAGGAAGGCGAGCGACTCAAAGTAGTAGGTCGGGTCGTCGACGCCGGTCTGCGGCAGCTTCATGCGCTCGTGGCGGCGATGCACGCGGAACATCGCGATGGGGTCGGCTTCAAAGAAGTAGGAGAGATCTTTGGAGAAGACCATGGCGATGCGCGCCAGGTTACGCAGTGTGGGCACGACGCGTCCGGTCTCCAGCTGCGAGAGAAAGCTGGCGGAGAGACCGGTGTGGCGGCCGAGTTCGACCAGGCCCATGGACCTTTTGAGGCGGAGCCGTTTGATGCGTTCGCCGATGCGTTTTTCCGAGATAAAGGCCTCGGCGGTCTCCGGCGCGATCTGCATACCGGGTGCGGCCTGCCGTGCGGCCTTGGGATCGATCAGCGGCTCGTTCGGGTCGGGGAGAGAATGTGCTGCTGACATAAGGACCTCCAAAATGAAACAAACACCTGAGCAAGTAAAACCATGTGCAGGTACAGCACTTTATTTCTAATTAGAAGGATGTAGGCTCTCCGGCTAGAGGTTGCCACACTCCGAGTTCTATTAGAGATACGCAAAAAGGATGCCTAAGGATTGATGGAAATACCAGGATTTTTGCCCTAAACCCTTTGTATTGGCAGATTTCTATTGCCGGGCCAGGGCCCATCCGAGCCACAGAAACAGGGCTGGAGACAAAGAGGAGATAAAGAAATGACAAGAGGCTTACCGGCTTAGTAGAAGTCGGAACAGCTCAGGAAGTAGCCGCAGGTGCGGCAGATGAGCTTGCAGCGGCTGTCCTCGAGGCGGGAGGAGCAGGTAGGGCAGTAGACCTGATGATGGCCGGTGCTGATGGGGCAGGCCTGGGCATCGGCGATCTCAGCGGTATGCTGCTCCAATAGAGGTTGCTCCGGATTTACAGACTCGGTCACGCGGACAGGATAGCGCGAGTCCGGGGCCGGCGCATCAAAATTGATAGGGAGACAAGATTCATCCCGCTCGGTAGCGCGTTGTGCGGCAGCGCGGTTACGATGGAAGAACCGAGAACGACCAAGGAGATTGATCATGGATCGCAGCGCAAGTGCAGTTTGGAAGGGCAGCCTGAAAGAGGGCAAGGGAAGCATTTCAACACAGAGCGGGACACTGAAGGAGGCGCAGTACTCCTTTGGCACGCGGTTTGAGAACGGCGTCGGCACGAATCCGGAGGAGCTGATCGCGGCTGCACATGCGGGCTGCTTCTCCATGGCGCTGAGCGCACAGCTTGGCACGGCTGAGCTGACTCCGGAGTCGATCGAGACCACGGCGGTGGTGACGCTGGAGAAGACGGATGCTGGATTCACGGTGACGAAGATCCACCTGACGACGAAGGCGAAGGTTCCGGGCGCGACGAAGGAGAAGTTCGATGAGCTGGCAGGCAATGCGAAGAAGGGCTGCCCGATCTCGCGGCTGCTGGCTGCTGCGGAGATCACTCTGGACGCGACATTGGTCTAGGTGTCAGTTTCTAGTTGGTAGTTTTTAGAAGAGCCACGGTGAGAGCCGTGGCTTTTTGTTGCCATAAGCTTTGCGACCAGAAACTCTCGGACTGTTGTGGTGGCGCGCGAAGCGTCGGGGTCCTTCGCGCATAGCGCTCAGGATGACACTTTAACGAAGAATGACGCTGTTTACTCGGGCGAGTGGGTCTTGATGTAGTTGCGGAGGTTGAGATTGATATCGAGCGCCTTCTGGACGCCGCTGTCGAGCATGCGGTGCCACTCGATGGCGGGTTCCTTCAGGCCGGCGGTGCCGAGGAGGAAGCTGGTCTGCACGATGATCTCGAGCGCATTGGAGAGGTCGTGCGCGAGCTTGCGGATCTCAAGGGCATGCTCTTCGGGAATAGCTGCGTCCGGAGACGGGAGAGAATCGGTCATGCGGGTCCAGGACTCCGTTCTGTAGGATCTCAGTTCCAAGGGATTTCAGCGGCGCGGCGAGTGCGGTTAACGGGCCAGAGCAAGTCTAAACGTCATGGGTGCGGGCGTCGAGTCCTGCACGGATCAGGCCGGGGCGTTGATTGACACGGTTGGCGTGGTTTGAAACACTAAGAACTCGCTGCCCCTGACTCTGGCCCAGCCTGGCCGTTGAGTCCTTCCGAATGGAAATTGGTGTTGCAGAGAAGTGCCGAAGTGGCGGAATTGGCAGACGCGCGTGGTTCAGGTCCACGTACTCGCAAGGGTGTGGAGGTTCGAGTCCTCTCTTCGGCACCAAAAATTCAATTTGACTTGATTCGAGTGAAGCCATCTGAATCTCGAAAAGTCCACGGGCGCGGAGACGATCTCCGCGCCCATGGCTTTTAAGCCGGTTTTGCCTATGCCCTGCCATCCTGCTTTTGGGTGATGTAGGGCGTTACCACCTCATCAACAGGCCATTTTGAGGGTATAAGCGGCGATGGCCTGGAAGAATTTCCCAAATAAAATCAGCGATTTAGTCGCTCAGGAAGTTGGCGCGGGGTTGTCCGGCGAATGTGTTACTTGAAATAACTTTAGTGCCATTTATATCCCCATAAATCAAATCTAAAGTAACCACAAGTAACCCGCTTTAGAAGGTAGGTCTCCTGTGGCACTTCGCTCTGTAAAACATCTCGCTTCCTCGCTGAAAAAGATCCTCCTAACCGGTGCGGCCATCGCATCCCTCACGCTGTTGCCTGTTGCGGCCCGCGCGCAAGGCACGTACGCCTTTACCGGCATGACGGCTGTGGGCACAGCTGCAACCGTGCAGAATGTTCCGGTCACCTTTACGGGATCCGGCGTCATCGCCTCGATCCGTGTTCTGACCAGCGACATTGCCACACTGGACTACACCGACACGGGCGCTGGCAGCTGCACCGGAAGCTCGGCGAGCTGGACTCCGGGAGCGAGCTGCACGGTCTCCGTGCAGTTTAAGCCGACGGCTCCGGGTGAACGCCGCGGAGCCATAGTGCTGCTGGATAGCAACAAGGCGCAGCTGGGGATCGAGTATTTGTACGCGGTGGGCCAGGGCCCACTGGGCGTGATGCTGCCGGGCATCATCAACACAGTTGCCGGCAACGGCGGCTGGATCTATACCGAGGATGGCGTGGCCGCGACCTCTGCGACGCTCTATCTACCGAGCGGTGTAGCTGTCGATGCGGCGGGCAATCTCTACATCGCCGATTCGAGCAACAATCGCATACGCAGAGTAGATGCAGTGAGCGGATTGATCTCTACCGTGGCCGGCAATGGTAATCCCGGCTTTGCGGGCGATAATGGACTGGCGACGAGCGCGGAGATCGATAATCCGAGCGCACTGGCGCTGGATGGCGCAGGCAATCTCTATATCGCCGACAGCAACAACGATGTGATCCGCATGGTGAATGCAGCGACAGGCATCATTACGACCATAGCCGGAGTGGGCGGGCAGCAGGGACGTTCGGGCGATGGCGCAGCGGCCGTACTGGCGCTGCTGAATACGCCGGAGGGTCTTGCATTCGATGCAGCGGGCAACCTGTACATTGCAGACAACGGCAATAACATAGTGCGCGTGGTGAACTCCTCCGGCATTATCTCCACCTTTGCGGGCAACGGCATTGCAGGATACAACGCGGATGGAGAGAGTGCGACGGCGGCAAAACTGAACTCGCCGTGGGGTCTGGCGACCGCGGGCAATGACGTTTACATCGCAGATCTGAACAATTGCCGCATTCGCAAAGTGAGCGGCGGCATTATCTCGACGGTGGCGGGCACTGGCCAGTGCGGAGCCGATGGAGACGGGCAACCGGCTATCCAGGCGGAACTCAATTATCCCGCAGGCGTGACCGTGGATGTGGGCGGCAATCTGTATATCGCGGACTCCGGCAATAACCTTGTGCGCAAGGTGAATGCAGTTACGGGCAACATCGGCACTATCGCGGGAACGGGAAGCCAGACGCTTGGCGGAGATGGCGGCCCGGCGAACCAGGCTCCGATCTATGGGCCATACGCGATCGCACTCGACGGAATGGGCAACCTGTATATAGCGGACGTCTTCCACAACCGCATTCGCGAGGTGGAGAACACGCAGTCGCTTCAGGTGTATCAGGCGATCCGCGTCGAGCATGTCTCCTCGCCTCAGCCGCAGACCTTTGAGAACGACGGCAATGCTCCTCTGAGCTTTACATCGATCGCGGGCGTCACCAACGGCGCAGTGGATGCGACGACCACCACGTGTTCGCTGACGGTCCCGCTGGCGTTTTCGACGACATGCATCGTGGGCGCGGAGTTTGCGCCGACGGTGACGGGCAAGACGGTGACCGGCTCTATCAATCTCGTCACCAATGCGGCGAATACGCCGGGCACGATCCAGCTGAGCGGCGAAGTGACTGCGCTCGATCCCACAGTGGTCACAGTTAATTCCAGCAGCAATCCCGCTGCGCTTGGCAGCTCCGTTACCTTCAGCAGCACGGTGACAGCCACCGGCGTTGCGCCGACCGGCACGGTGACCTTTCTGGACGGCACGGCGGTACTCGGCAGCGCGACGATCAACTCGTCCGGCGTGGCCACCTACAGCCTGTCCTCGCTCGGCCTGGGGCAGCACAGCATCACGGCGGTCTACAGCGGCGATGCGAACAGCAATCAGGCTACCTCGGCAGTGCTGACGGAGTCTGTGAAGCAGACGACATCGACAGCAGTGACGACGAGCGCGCCGAGCATAGTGAACGGCACATCGGTCACCTTCACGGCCACGGTGAGCGCAGGCGTGATGCCGACGGGGAGCGTTATCTTCCAGGACGGCACGACGGCCATCGGCAACGGTGTTCTGAGCGGAAGCGGAGTGGCAACCTTTTCGACGACATCGCTTACGCCCGGCCCGCATAGCATCACCGCGCTGTATGAGGGCGATGGCAACAGCCTGACGAGCACATCCGCAGCGACGACGCAGAAGGTGCAAGCTGTGACGGCGATCGCTGTGGTTGCTTCGGCCAATCCTGCGAGCGCGGGAGCTTCGGTGCAGTTCACGGTGACGATCACGGCGGCGGGCAGCAACGGTTCGACCGGCGCGATCACGAACAACGTCGTCCTGATGGATGGATCTGCAACACTGGCTACGATCACTCCGGATGGAGCGGGTCTTGCTACCTTCAGCACGTCAGCGCTTGCGCTCGGCGCGCACAGCATTACGGCGAGCTACGCCGGTGCGACGTACTACGCCAGCGGCGTATCGCCGGCGTATTCAGAGACGGTGCAGCTGGCCACGACCTCGACCGTGCTTTCGGCGAGCGCGAACCCATCCATCTATGGCGCTTCGGTGACCTTCACTGCCATGGTGATAGGAACAGGCGCTGCACCGACGGGCACAATAACCTTCAAAGATGGCGCCACGACCCTGGGCACGGGAACGCTGAACAGCTCGGGCAAGGCGGTGTTCACCACATCGACGCTTTCGGTGGGATCGCACAGCATCGTTGCGGCCTATGGGGGCGATACGAATAACTCAGCAAGCAACTCTGCCGCGATGACGCAGGCAGTGAACAAGGCCACATCGGCCACGACGCTGGCGTCGACGCCGAATCCGTCGTCGCAGGGCGTGTACGTGCAGTTCACCGCGGTGGTGACGAGCAACGGCGATGCGCCGACGGGAACGGTCGCGTTCATGGAAGGAACGAATACGCTTGGCTCGGCCACTCTGAACGCGAACGGTGTTGCCGCATGGAGCATGAATACTCTGGCGATGGGCCAGCATACGATCGTGGCCGTCTACCAGGGCGATGCGGCGAACAACACAAGCAGTTCAGCTTCGATCGAGCAGAATGTTCTGCCGGTGACGAGCGTGGGGTTGAGCGCGAACCATAATCCCGGAGTCGCGGGCGCGGCGGTGACCTTTACCGCGACGGTGACCGGTCAGGGAGCCGTACCGACGGGAACAGTTACTTTCCGCGATGGGTCGACCGTGATCGGCACGGGCGCACTGAATGGTTCAGGTCTGGCGTCGCTGACGCTCTCTACGCTGAGCGTTGGCGCGCACGGCATCACCGCGAACTATAGCGGCGATGCGGCGAATGCCTCGAGCACGTCGATCGCATACGCGGAGACGATACAGCAGGCGGTATCGCAGACGGTGCTGACGCCGTCGACGACCAGCATTACGCGCGGTTCTGCCGTTACGCTGACGGCGACGGTGACCGGCAACGGCGGAACGCCGGGCGGAAGCGTGGCCTTTATGGACAATGCACAGCCGCTGGGCACGGGCACGCTGAACGGTTCCGGCGTCGCAAGCTTCGCCCCGCTGTCCGGATCGGTCACCACGACCGTGTTGGCTTCGTTGTCCTTCAGGTTCTGCGCCATGTCCAGCACCTGCGGCAGCCACAGGCTCTCCGTCCGCTTGGAAATTCCCGTCGGCTCCATCAGGAACTGTCCCTTCTTCGGTCCATGCACGAAGAAGACGGACGCCGACCCGTTCGCGCCCACATAGTTCGCCGCCAGCTCGTCCTTCAGCGATGTGATCGTGCTGTTGTCCGCGCCCACGCAGAACATGCCGAAGACCCCTCCGCTGTCCTTCAGCGGATCGCACACCACCGAGTACCACGACCCCATCTCGATCGACGTGCCGTGATACGGCGTACCCGCAAGAATGTTCTGGAGCTTCGGATTCGGATCGCCGCTCGCCAGCCGCGCTGGAATATAAGTGCCGCTCTCTGCGCGCAGTGCCCCATCCGGCGATGTACCCGCCACGCGCATCATGTCGCCTGCCGGATCGATGCGCGAGTAAAGGACCACCGCCTTGCCCGTGGCCGAACTGATCGAGCCCAGCGGTCCAGCGCCGGCTCCCGCAACCGCCTTCCAGCCGCCCAGCGAGAGCGTCGGCGCGCTCATCATCGTCGCCTGATGCGTCTCCTCGTTCACCGCATCCCAGCGGTCGGTGCCGCTCTCGTGGATGCCGCCCTGCTTGTCCAGCAGCAGCTGCGCCGTCTGCATATTCGCGTCCAGAGCCTGCATCACGTAGCCGTAGGTCACGATGGAGGTGTTGTACCCATGCACGGTGGCGCGCATAGTGCGGTCGGTCATGAAGTCCGTGAACTCCTGACCCACCAGCCGCGCCGTGGTCCGCGAACTGAGCCAGATGAGCCCGCCAAAGACGATGGAGATGATCAACGCCGGAACAAACGCCAGGCCAGTGATCTTCTTCCGCAGAGACATCCAGTTCGACACATAGGAGCGCATAGGGGGCCAACTCGCAGATTTAGATTGGTTTCATGGTACATCCGCGTGCCTGCGATGCGCCGCAAAATGCCGTGCGTCCGCCAAAACACGGGGATTCAAGCATAGCCAAAACAGCGATTTAAAGCAGACCCAGCATATCGCAGCCCGGTATACCCTGATAGGCACAAGAAACAACAGGAGATCGCCTCCCATGAACACCATCGAGCTGGGTGTGCTGCTGGACAATGGGCTCTGGTCCTATCGCCAGAAGATGACCGTCGTCCTCGCCGCCATCGCCGTCATCTTTGAGGGCGTGGACATACAGGTCATGGGCTTCGCCGTTCCCGCCATCGCGAAGGAATGGGGAGTGGCCCATGCCGCCTTTGCTCTCGCGCTTGCCCTCGGGCTCGTCGGTTTCACCCTCGGTTCGGCGCTCGGCGGCATCCTCGGCGACCACCTTGGCCGCCGCGACGCTCTCCTCGGCAGCGTCCTGCTCTTCGGCGCAGCCACTCTGGCTATGGCCTTCGCACCCTCCATGACCGTGCTGGTGATCCTGCGCTTCTTCGCCGGACTCGGCATCGGCGGCGCGCTGCCCAACGTCACCACCCTCACCGCCGAGTACACTCCCGCCAACCGCCGCCCGGCCGCCATCGCCTCCACCATCGTCTGCATTCCTATCGGCGGCGTACTGACCGGGCTCATCGCCTCCCACGTGCTCATCTCACACAGCTGGCGCATACTCTTTGTCCTCGGCGGAGCCGGTCCCCTGCTGCTCTTCGTCGTGCTCTGGCTGTGGCTGCTGGAGTCTCCACGCTTTCTCGTGAAATACCCTAAGCGCGACACCCAGCTGCGCCACGTTCTGCAGCAGATCGGCCGTGATGTGCCCGCCGATGTGGCCATCGTCCCCTCGCCCGACGACGGCCACATCGGCGACCACAATCTGCATGAGATCTTCGCTCCCGCCATCCGGCACGACACCCTCGCTCTCTGGGCTGCCTTCTTCCTCGGCCTCACCACCGTCTATCTTGGGTTGAACTGGCTGCCCAGCGTCCTCACCAACTACGGATTCAGCCTCAGGCAGGCGAGCCTCGGCTTGGCCTTCTTCAACTTCGGCGGCATCTTCGGCGCGCTCGCCTTCGGCATCTGGATCACACTGCACGGCTCCCGCCGGCCCATGCTTGTGGCCACTGTTGGCGCAGCCATTACCGCTATCGTCCTCGCCTTTTTGGTCTCCGGTGCGCATCTTGCGCCGCACCTGCTCTTCTTCGCACTGGCCGCGAACGGCGTCTTTGTGCACTCTGTGATGATCTCGCTCTACTCTCTCGCCGCGTATGTCTACACCACGCGCATACGCGCCACCGGAGTCGCCGCGGCGCTTTCGATCGGCCGGCTCGGCGCGATCCTGAGTGCATTTATCGGCAGCTTCGTCCTTAGCCTGAAGACGCCTGTCTACTTCTCGCTGATCGCCATTGGGATGGCCGGCGTCTGCCTCGCACTCTTATGCATGCGCCGGCACATCACCGCAGCCGCTTAGTTTTTCGGAGGGAGCAGGGGCCTTTAGGCCCCTGAATAGCCGGACAAGATAGGAGGCTTTAGCCCCGGGTCTCTACGCCTTGTCCACAGCCAGCCGGTTCGCCGCCTGCCACTGCAGATAATCCCGTATCCACGACGCCATCACCAGGCTCATCAGCGTCATCAGGCCCATCAGCACCCAGAAATGCTCCACCAGCCAGATGCGCACCAGGGAGTACTGCGAAACATTGCCCACGTGATAGACCGCGGACTCCATCGCGTACGAAGTGAACTTGCCGCCGCGCAGCAGGCTCACCGAGTGCTCAATATCGCTCGACTGCGAACGCTCCAGGAAGACGTTCGCGAACTCATCCACCGCATCGTCGTCGCGCAGCGAGAGCAGCACGATCGATCGCCCCGGGTAATACGGTGACTGGATGCCCTCGATCATCATGTCGGGAGCGCCACCGGCGTTCGATGGCTGGCTCTCCGGCTCCATGCCCCGGAGCGAGTTGAACCAGGTCATCTTCTGCGACCACCACTTCTGCAGGCCGCGCAGATAGCTTCCTGCTTCCTTCACATGCACGCCGTCCGCATCCAGCGTGACCGGCAGTGACGATTCAATGGAGGCAAACGCCGGCTGGTCGCCCGTACCGCCAAGAATCAGATAGTCGTGGTTGCCGCGCATCACCGCATCCGGCCCATCGATCTCCACCCGCAGCACCGGATATCCCGTTTCCATGCCGCAGTGGCTCATCAGATAGAGCAGCAGCGTGATCTCATTCGCCGTCGGATCGGCAGGCATCACGATGGACGTGTCGGAGAGATCCGCCTTGCGTGTGAACGGAAAGCCCGCATTGGCAAAGAGCTCCAGGTTCGGCATCTGCGCCCAGTGGTCCAGCCCACGTATATCCAGCGCGGAGTCCTTCAGGATCGCGCCCTGCAATCTCTGCGCTGGGTCCTGTCCGGTATCGTTTGGATTTGCTGGGATGAAGTCGAAGTTGAACAGGAACGTATTGCCGAAGGGACGCATATCCGCCACCGGCAGAAGCACGGTGCGTTCGCGGTCTGTAAAGTCCTGCCCCGTCGACAGGGGCGCCTCGTTGATCAGAGTTCCATTCACGCGCGTCCGCAGCGCCGAGCCCTCTGCCAGTGGACGCTGGTTATATCTGTAATTCAGGCGCAGGTTCAGGTTCTGCGTCTCGCCGTAGTAAAGATCGGGCGGAACACGGAAGTACACCGGAATAGGCGTCGATCCATTCGATTGCATCGCCTGCTCTGAGCTATAGCTCCACAGCGAGATCAGCTGGTTCGTGTTGAGCCACCGTGGCGCATCGTCCGGCTGGCGATCCGGCGGCAGCGGAAAATCTGCCAGGCGCACGGAATCGCCCAGCGATGGCACCGTCTCACCCGCTCCCGGATGATTCACCGTCATCAGCGCCAGGCTGCGCGCCGCCAGCAGCAACTGCGTGTCATCCTCCCCAGCCAGCACCAGAGCGCTGCCCTCCGGATCCGATGGATTCGCGCGAATGTTCAACGATGCACCACCCTGCGGAAGATTCAGCAGATTCGTCAATCCGAGGCTCTGGGTCGCCCCTGAACCCTGGTTCGCAAAGACGACCACATTGCCTTGCGGTATCCGGCCCACTGCGACCATATAGTGGATCGGCTTTGCGCTCGTCTGAATGCCGAACCACGAAGCCACCACCGCTGCAGCCTGCAGCGTCTGCGGAGTCGGCGGCGACAGGAACACGAACGGGATCGTGGTCGTCGTCTGCATGTCCGGATCGAAGAACGGCAGCGGCAGCAGACCAAGATCGGTCTTCAGCGGTACGCTGTCACCGGCAACAAGAATGCGCGACGAGTCGCCGATGTTCGCCAGCACAACCGACCTCGCCTGCGTATCCACCTGCAGCGGCATGCCGCCCGTGAACTCGAAGTTGAGTTCGTTGTTGCGCGTCAGCACATCGGCCGGCACGTTCAGCGTGAGAAACCCATAGTGTCCCGCCGCCTGCGGTTGCTCCGGCGCGTTGATGACTCCCACCGCAGTGCCGTTCACGAACACGCGGATCGATCCCTTGTGGTCGAGGATCTCCGGGCTGAAGTGATAGCTAAGCTCCAGTGTCGCCTTCCGCGGAATGCGGTCGTGCGGTAGTACAAACCCCTCCGGATAGTAGGAGTGCGGCCCATGCATCTCGATCGTTCCATGCACGCCCATATCCTTCAGCGTGATGATGTCATTGGCCGTCATCCCTGTCACGTCCGGCGGTGCAGGTTCGTTCGTCGCGGACGCATTCACCACAGCCTGACCCGGCGCAACCGCATTACCAGGGCCCGGTCCAGCAGGAACTGCAGGCTGCGTTGCATCCGGCGATGCCGTGATGGCGCCTGGGATCTGCGCGATACCCGCGCGGTGCGTGAGCATGAGCATCATCAGAATAATTGCCGCCACTGACTTCTTCGATGGCAGCAGGCCCATGATCACCTGCGAGAAGCCCGTGAACGAAAGCCGTATGACCCGCAGCAGGCTGATCAGCGGACGATCTTCCTCTATGTTCTGCCGCGCGCCCATCCACGAGTTCGCCCGCGAATACAGCGCGCGTGTCAGGATCTCCTGGTCGGCGATCGTCAGCGCGTCGAACTGCAGGCGCAGTTCATTCCCGTTCTTGCCCACGATGGTTCCGCCGATGTTGGCTTCGCCCGTCTGTTGCGGGAATGAGATGCGCAGCGTCTCGCCCTTCGCCAGCACATCTCCTTCCGGGCAGACGACCGATGCGCCGCCCACAGACATGTCCTCGGTAACGCCCGAAAAGTGTCTTCCGTTGGCGAGCTCCAGCTCCACTGCGATCTTTGCCGGGATCCTGACCGACGCGCGCCGCTGCTTCTGCTCGTTCGCCACCGCACCCGCTACGCCCAGGATGACCATGTTGAAGAAGATCCACATCAGGTTGGCGATGACCGTGCCCGGGTGGCTCGGATCGGTCACCTTCAGCCGGTACGGCACCATGCAGATGCCCAGCAGATTCAACGCCAGCAGCCACGTCGTCGGCGCGGCAATACGCCGGTCGAACCGCGTCTCCGCCAGCGTGCTGCCCTTGTCCGTCACATTGAAGCTGCCCAGCTTCGGATTGATCAGCGCCAGCAGCGTCGGCATCAGAATGTAAGGCGCCAGCACTGTCTCGTAGATCTCGTTCCAGAAGGAGTGCCGGTGCTTGCCCTGCACGCGCGAGTTCGTCAGGCTCGAGATCACCAGGTGTGGCAGAGCATACGCCAGGATCGCGATCCAGTATCCCGGGATGATCGTGAGCCCGAAGACCATGTAGACCAGCGGCGCCAGCAGAAAGATCAGCCGCGGCACGGCGTACATGAAGTGCAGCATCGCGTTGAAGTAGCAGAGCCGCTGCGTGAACTTCATCCCTGTCGCCAGCATCGGATTGTCCGTGCGGAAGATCTGGATCATGCCGCGTGCCCAGCGGACGCGCTGGCCCACATGCGCCGAAAGCGTCTCCGTCGCCAGGCCCGCCGCCTGCGGCAGGTTGATGTATGCCGTGTTCCAGCCCTTCTTCTGCATGCGCAGAGAGGTATGCGCGTCTTCGGTCACCGTCTCCGTCGCGATGCCGCCCACCTCGTTCAGCGCAGTGCGGCGGATCACCGCGCAGGAGCCGCAGAAGAAGGTCGCATTCCACAGATCGTTACCGTCCTGGATGATGCCGTAGAAGAGCTCGCCCTCGTTCGGGATCGACTTGTACTGCAGCAGGTTCCGCTCGAACGGATCGGGCGAGTAGAAGAAGTGCGGCGTCTGCAGCATCGCCAGCTTCTTCTCTGCCAGGAACCAGCCCACCGTCACCTGCAGAAAGCTGCGCGTCGGCACGTGGTCGCAATCGAAGATCGTTACCAGCGGCGAGTTCATCTGCTCCAGCGCATGGTTGATGTTCCCGGCCTTGGCGTGATTGTGCTTCTCGCGCACTACGTAGCCCACGCCTGCTTCGTCACAGAACGCGCGGAACTCCGGCCGCGTGCCGTCGTCCAGAATGTAGACGTGGAGCTTCTCCGGCGGGTAATCGATATTGATCGCCGCCAGCGCCGTGTACCGCACCAGCGAGAGCGGCTCGTTGTACGTGGGGATCAGAACATCCACATGCGGCCACAGCGCCTCATCCACCGGCAGCGGGATCGGCTTTCTCTGCAGCGGTGCGACCGTCTGCATATAGCCCAGGATCATGATCAGGATCGTGTACAGCTCGGCCGAGAGCAGGATCAGCATCAGCAAGGCATTGATCGTGAGCCGGTTGTTCGATTCGTCCGTGAAGTAGAGGATGATCGTGCGCACGCGCCACCAGCCGTAGCGCAGCGTTGCTGCCAGCGAGAGCAGCATCAGCGCAATGGTGATCACCTGCGACTTGGAGATCCTGTTCAGCAGGATGACGAGCGCGATGCTGAAGACGCCCACCCCGATCTGCTTCGGCCAGCTCAGGTACAGGCTCACGAACTGGAAGAGCAGAAAAAGACTGCAGCACGTCACGGCAAGCCGAAAGACGCGCGTCATGATGCCCTGTGTGCTTAGAAAACTCTTCACCACTCTAACTCTCTACTTGTTTCTCAGACTGTCAATACATTAATCGTGGGATATCCCGGGTTTTGCAGATGCCCGGTTCTGCAGATGTTAGACAGGCTCCTTACCCTGCGAACCGTACCGTAAACAATGTATCCTTTAGCTGCAAGACCGGCAGCTAAACCCCCGTTACTTTCCACTGGGGAAGAGACTATATCTTGCTGGCTGTGGCTCGGCGAATCCACTAGGATTGTTCTAACGCCGCAGTCGCAGAACTGCGGCATAGCGACGCCCCTCTAACCTTCCAGGCAATCTGTATGGCATGAATACGGCAATTAAAGCTTTATGGGTGCAAATACTGTGAATAACGGTTTTTAAGCATCCAAACGGCTAAAGCCATCTGAATTGAAGGCGACCTACAGGAGGGCCAGGTATCGAACATGTCCATGGACGTTAAAACCCCTCCAGGCAGAACTTCCATTCATCTCGATCTGGGTCTTATTGATCGGCTGCATATCGTTCAGCGCCTCTGTCTTCTCCTGGTCTTCCTGATCAGCGTCGTCACGCTGGCGGCATGGATGTATCCGTCCGTAGGCCGGCTGCTGCCAGACGTCTGGATGACCATGAAGCCCAATACCGCGCTGGCCGCTCTCTGCGGCGCCTTCAGCCTTGTGCTCTCGCAGCCTAAGCGCAGGCACAACATGCTTATGGCCAGCCGGATCCTCGCCTGCATCGTGGGGCTGGTCGCGTTCTCTACCCTGCTGGAATACATGCTTAAAGCGCACTTCCGCTTGGACTACCTGCTGGTATCGGGTTCCTGGCCGCGGCCAGGCAGGATGTCTCCCCAGACCGCAAGCTTCTTTGCGCTTCTCTGCCCCGTCCTGCTGCTTATCCGTGCAGGAAAAGGCACCCGGGCCCGCGTAGCCGATGGGCTCGTTCTCGTCATAAGCCTTCTGGTCCTCATCGTGAGCGCGGGACATCTCTTTGGCGCAAACCGCCTCTCGGGCATTAATCCGGAGGTGCGTGTCTCGCCGCAGAGTCTCGTCTGCCTTGTCCTTTTGGCCTATGTATCCCTGCTGCGCCGGGCGGAGCATGGCATCTTCGCCATCCTTCTCGGGCTGGGCATCGGCAGCAAGATAGCCCGCATCGCCTGCCCCTTTGCTCTCTTTGTGCCCTTCCTGCTCCAGATAGGTGAAGACGCTCTCGTCCATAAAGGCTGGCTGAGCCCCTCCTACTCCACTGCGCTTTCCAGCTCTGCGGCAGCCATCCTGGGCTTCGCCCTCATCCTTATGCTGGCCTGGCGCATTGATAGCCTGGAGCAGGCGGTCCGCGATCTCTCCCTGCGCGATGAGCTGACCATGCTCTATAACCGCCGCGGCTTTTATGCGCTGGCCGAGCAGTCGCTGCACCACGCCCACCGCCACAAGATCCCGTTCTCCGTGCTCTTTATCGATCTGGACGGCCTGAAGAAGATCAACGACTCCTTCGGCCACGAGGCCGGCTCCAACCTCATCGCCGAGTTTGCCGTTCTTCTCAGAAGATCCTTCCGCAAGTCCGATGTGATCGGCCGCGTCGGCGGTGATGAGTTTGTCGTCGCCGGTGAATCCAGCGAAGCTGCCATCCTGCTTGCCACCGAACGGCTGAAACTGGCCGTCTCTGCCCTGAACGCAGACTCCAGCCGCCTCTACCAGATCAGCTTCAGCTACGGCCACATCACATCCGACATCGAATGCGAAGAGTCCCTGGACGATCTGCTGGGCAGGGCGGACAAGAGCATGTACAAGGCCAAGCAGCACAAGAAGCAGCTGCACGGCGCCGCCCATCATCGCCTCATCTCCGGCTAAGGCGTATAGAAGCGGTAGGTAATGCCCGTGCTCACTCCGTAGGAGTGATTTGGTCCGAAGCTGAACTGCGGCCAGTCCTGGTACTCCACATCGATCAGCCGTATGCCGAACTTGCTGTGGCCGAGCTGTATATCCACGCCCGCTCCCGGCGCCATCACAAAATAATTTCCTGTTCCATAGTGATAGGGGAAATTGAACGTGCCATTACCCACCAGGAACTTCACATACGGTGTGAAGCCGCGCAGCATCAGCGGATCGAAGATGATCCTTGGTCCCGCCAGCACCGTCCTGGTATTCACATCCGCCTGCTGGTTGAAGACAAGCGAACGTTCCTCGGCCTCAATGCCGTAGTGAGACGTCAGGTTCATGTCCAGAAAGACGCTGTAGCCATTCAGCCAGTGCTCTCCGTAGTCAAGCTTGTAAGCAGAGAATGCCGCCCCTGCAGCCAGGAATGCCCCCGGCTTGGTCTCGGTCGGGTCCTCCTGCGCCGCAGCCCGCCCTGAGCACACGAATATCGCGGTGAGCAGGAGTGCGGCAGCAGAAATCCACTTCGGTCGAGCAATCTCCATTATTGAGTCACCGTCAGCGTAATAGTAGCTGACTGTGTGATGCCGGTCTTGTCCCCCGTGGCGACCACCTGCACATTGTAGGTACCCGGAGCCACGCCATTGATATGCAGAGCGCCGCAGCCGCTAAGCCCGATCGTCAGCATCGCCACCGCCAGCATCAGCAGGCCGGCCATCGCCTTGCGGCCATCCTTCGAGATGCGCTTGCGGCCCATCCAGAGCAGCAGCCCAAGCAGCACGCCCACCGGCAGACCGCAGGCCACCGTCATCGACGTGTCCTTCATCTCCAGCTTCGCCTGGCCGCCGGCCGTCAGCGGGTCCGACGTATCCAGCGTTACCTGTACCGTCTGCGTAGCGCCGGCAGCAAGGTTCACCTGGGTCGAGCTGAAGGTGCAGCTCGCGCCCGAAGGCAGCCCAAGGCAGCCGACCGACATCGTGTCGGTGAAGCTCGCCAGCGACTGCATCGAGATATTGATCACGCCGAACTGCTTGCTCTGCACCGTCAGCGACGATGGGTTCGGCGTCAGCGTGAACTGCGCCGACTGTCCTACCGTGATCGCGCCCAGCGTCGAAGAGGTCGACGTGGCATAGACCGCATCGCCCGAGTACTTCGCGCTCATGCTGTAGCTGCCGGCCGCCGGAGTGTAGTTCAGCGTCGCAATGCCGCTTGCGTTCAGCGTTGCGCTGCCGACCGCCGCCGTGCCTGCGTAGAAGGTCACCGTGCCCGTCGGCGTTACTGTGCCGTTGCCGGCCACCGCCGCGAAGAGCGTCAGATCATCCCCCGACTGCACCGTCGTGCCGGAGGCCGCCAGTGAGGTCGTGCTCGGCCGCAACTGCACTGTCTCCGACACGCTGGCCGAGGTGCTGCCAAGATCCAGCGCGTCGCCGGTGTAGTTCGCCGTCAGTACATGCTGGCCTGCGCTCAGCGAATTCGCTACGAACGTCGCCGTGCCGCTTCCCTCCAGGATTGCCGTGCCGAGTACCGTCGCTCCGTCGCTGAAGCTGATCGTTCCCGTCGCCGGAGATGTTCCGCCGTTGCTCACCGTCGCCGTCAGCGTGATGGCCTGCACGGTCATCGCCGGGTTCACGCTCGAGACCAGCATCGTCGCCGTTCTCTGCTGTACCGTCTGCGTCACTGCGAGCGAGGTGGCAGCCTCGTTATTGCTGTCCCCGCCGTACACCGCCACCAGCGAATGCTGGCCCGGCAGCAGCGCCGCCGTAGCAAACGCTGCCGTGCCGCCGCTGATGTTCGCCGTACCCAGCACCGTTGCGCCGTCCTTGAAGGTCACCGATCCGGTCGCCGATTCGCCGTTGCCGGTCACCGCCGCTGTGAATGTCACTGAAGCTCCCGACACCGACGGGTTCGCGCTCGAGGTGAGCACCACTGACGTGGTCGCCGCCGTCACCGACTGTGTCCACGCAGCAGACGTGCTCGTCTGGCTTGTCGTATCGCCGCTATAGATCGCAGTGATCACATGCAGACCCACGCTGAGTGTCGTCGTATCGAAAACAGCGGTGCCGTTGTTGATCGCGCCTGTTCCTAGCGTGCTCGTGCCGTCCTTGAAGGTCACCGATCCGGTCGGCGCAATGCCGCTGCCGCCGGTCACCGTTGCGGTGAAGTGCGTGCTCGTTCCCGCCACCGACTGGTTCGCGTTCGACTGCACCGTCGTTGTCGTCGCCTGCTGGACCGACTGGTTCAGCACGCCCGAGGTTGCCGCTGCGTTGTTCGCGTCGCCGCCGTATGCCGCTGTAATGGCATGCGAGCCCACGCTCAGCGTGTTCGCATTGAAGCTGGCCGCCGAGGCGCTCACCGCGCTGGTGCCCAGCTCCGTCGCTCCGTCATACCAGGTCACCGTTCCCGCAGG
>Ga0206820_1001_pt4 | contig 53983 bp, 53 predicted proteins | sample Alteio_BWOrgCont_84_FD_152857 | JGI IMG/M metagenome (GOLD analysis project Ga0206820, IMG submission 152857) | Enriched cells from forest soil in Barre Woods Harvard Forest LTER site, Petersham, Massachusetts, United States -... | ecosystem: Environmental > Terrestrial > Soil > Temperate forest >...
CTGATGTCACTGATCATCAATATCATTTTTGCACAATCGTTTGGTATCGCTCCAAGCAAGTCGCTCACCATGACTCCGTTTGCAAAAATTCACAGTTACTTGGATATCACGACCAACTTGCAAGAAGGTTTGTCACTGTTTGCAGCTGAAGTTGATCGAGCTAAAAAACTCAAGGTTTCAATTGCATCATGTACGCCAGGCCAAAAAACATTTACCATCATCGATGAAATATTTAGTGGTACTGACCCTAAAGTTGCATCTGATGTTGGATTCAAATTTGCAGCACAATTAGGTGAAATGGCGCACAGCTTAACCATCATCACAACACACTTCCCACGTCTGACTGATCTAGAAAAAGAAGTTGGAACATTTATCAACTACAAAGTGGCTGATGCAACGATTATGCCTGATGGAAAAATTGTGTATCCATTCAAATTAATTCCTGGCATTTCAACGCAAAACATTGCACAACACATGCTTGAGCAGCAAGGAATTATTTAAGATACAAGATCACAAAAAAATAGAGCCTTTCGTCAGAGAGTGGCTCTATTTTTTTAAAAAAACTCTTGTCCTTAAGGTTTATTGCGCGTAGGATAATAACAACCAAATTATTTTACAAATAACCGGTACTATAAAATAAAAACGTATGTCACAATTAATACATTTAAAACAACGAATTAAGGCAATTGGTGCGATCAAAAAAATCACACAAACCATGCGCTTGATTTCGATGTCATCACATTCAAAATTAAAAAAACAAACTGATGCAATGCAGCGCTTTAGAAATGAAGTTACACCATTGCTATGCGCACTGACATCTAAAACAGAAAATACTCATTTAGAATATACACCAAAGTTTAAAACACTGTTTATCATATTTGCTGCCGAAAAAGGCCTATGCGGAACATTTAACTCGGCCATGTTTGCCTATTTTAATCATCAACTTACCGACGTCGCACTTGAAAATAGCCACGTAATCAGCGTCGGAAAAAAAGCTGCTCAGTATCTTGAGGGACGCAACATTAAACCTCTTGCTGAATTTGACAAAGTGCTGCCCAATCAGCTTGAAAGAATAGCTCAAGATCTGTACGAAAAAGTTATTCATATCCGCAAAGAATATGAATTTGTTGTCTGCATGTACAGCTATCCCAAAACTTTTTTTGTTCAAGAAGCACAAACGATGACGATCATTCCTATACAACAAGATCCGTGCAATTTGACCGATACGATCAATCTGCAAGATTATGAATGGATACAAAATCGTCGCGATGTCACCCGGTCTATGTTTCATCTTTTGCTTAAAACCAATATCTTACTGATTCTTTCTAACTCAATGCTGTCAGAACAATCTGCACGATTTTTATCTATGGATAACGCAACGCGTAGCGCCGAAACACTTCTAAAAGAAATGAAGCTGACTTTCAACAAGCTTCGCCAAGCAAAAATTACCCGCGAACTTATCGAACTGATTTCCAGTTTTTAAGTAAACTATTGATTTTTTCTATACGCAATAACTACTCTACCTCTTAACCTAGAAGAGGAACAGTCATGTTAAAAAAATCTTTATTATGGATCATTGCGCTCAACATATACAATTTTGAATTAATACAGACATCTCAAAACATTAAAGTTAACCCAAAAAACACCGTTGAACAATTAGCCGAAAATGTTCCAGCATTCAATTATTTGTATGATTTACATAAATCTTTATATCAAATAAGTTTTTTAAATGATAAATATCCAGAAACTTTTTATAAAAACCTGCTCAAGATCTATGCAACGTATTCAGCCGAAGAAATGATTATTGAACTCAATTTAGTATCTGACAAAATAATCGGTCTTTTAGAAAGATTAGCACAAGAACAAGCTGACTATATTGCTCAAAATAATGCAACAATTATGAAATCTAAAATTTATACACATGGTTTTTCTCATAATCTTTCTAAGCTCAATAAATTGCAGATTGAACGTTTACACCCAATTTACCAAAATCTATATGATAATGTTGAATGGTTTCGATACCTAGCAGATAGCTATCAAATCTTGAAAAATTATACGGCACTAACCAAAACTAAACAGAACCCAACTGAGCTTTATAAAAATTTCATTACAACCTATGAAACCTTAAAAAACAATCCAGCCCAAATAAAAGAAGCCTTAAATCTTGCAACCCAGTCTCTCAACACAACGATTTTAGATCTCAAGCAACATCTCTACGATGCAAATCAAAAATTTGCCCAAGAAATAAATCCAGAAGAGTTTTCTGCCTCTAACGACATGAAGGAGCCACTTCAACCACGCTCAAGCTCACCATCAGACCTTGTCAAAGAGCCAAGATTTCATGAAATCAAACCTGATCAAGAACTATTTACACAAGAATCTGATGACTTACATGTTAGCCCGTTAACTATGACAAATTAATTTTTGCACCAACTGATTTCGAGTTTTTAACTTAAATTATTGATTTACAATTTCATAAATATTGATACTGATTGCATGCCCTATAATACAATGAGGTATTTATGAAAAATCGATTATTTTTATTATTTCTATGTACGTTCAATGCCTGGCATGGACCTACACTCCAGGCAGACATACTTGTCACAACACATGAAACAGATCAACAAAAAGTTGAAAGATTATCTCAAAAATTCCCCGCATGTAAATATCTTTACCATATTTACCTAACCGCTTTTACTTTGAGACAAGATCCTATCAATTCCGATCAACAAAGATATAACGATCTTTTAAAATATTTTTATGAAAACCTTGTAAAAATCTATGAAACAGCTTCAGATAAAGAAATAGTAGAAGATTTAAAACATCAAACAAATTTCATCAAAGAAGAACTCAATACAATATCCAAAAATGTACACGACTTACTATCGCCACATCACACCTTGACACTCAATAATTCAATCAAATTACCAAACGCAAAGACTCCTACCCAAGATTTAATATCCGAAATCAGACGGTTTTGCAATCAAAATCCTGATTTCAAAATAATGTATGAAGCACATGTTTTTATTGAACTTTCAAAGCATCCCAACGATCCACTACCTCGCTCATTTTATTTCAAAATGTTTAAAATCGCTACCGATGGTATGAAAAACCACCAATCATTCATGGATACCGTTCAATCACTAAGCTTAAATTTAGATCAAGCAATAACAAAAACCAGAAAAAACCTGAGTGATGCAGAAAAAAAATTATTTATAACTACACAAAAACAGTTCCAAGCAAAAACAGAAAAACATAACAACAAGACAGAGCTTATCAAAGCTGGTGCAACTCGGACTAAAAACAATGACAATATAAGCACATTTAACAAAATACAGGCCCAAAACAAAGCCCTACATAAAAACGCAAATAACACGTCTGACTATAACCGATGGTATCAGGATCAATTCGGAGAATCTTATATAGACAAAGACGGGAATGCCTACCATCTTGATGAAAATGGCGGATACATTGACAAGCTACATCAATATCATACTCATGATGGCAACATCTATTATTCTACGACCAAACCAGGAACATATACTAACTCTGATAAAAAAAAGTTCCACATTGACCTCGATGGCAATATGTATCCTCTAGATAAATATAACGGATATATTGACAAGCTACATCAATATCATACTCATGATGACAACATTTACCCTCTCAACAAACATCATGGATATATCGACAAATATCAAAAGTATCATGATCATGATGGTATGATTTATAGCCCAAATGTAGATGGAAACTATCGTACCAAATCAGGCACTTATCTAAACAAAGATGGCAGTCTGGTTAATGATTAATATAATTCGGACAACTATAACAAACTGATTTTTGCGCCAAGTGATCTTAATTTTGCATCAAGTGTTTCATAGCCACGCTTCCAATGATGCGTTCCTTGGGCAACCCGTGTCGTACCATCTGCTGCAAGACCCAAAAGTGCCAGTGCACAGGAAGCACGAATGTCAGTTGCAATCACTTCTGCTCCATGCAGTTGAGGTGTACCAACTAACTCTGCAAAATGTCCTGTTGCTCTAATGTTTGCACCCATTTTATTCATTTCAGGCACATGCAAGAAACGATTTTCAAATACCGTTTCAACCACATTGCAACTACCCGTAGACACCGTCTGAGCAGCCATCATCAATGCTTGCAAATCTGTTGGAAATCCTGGATATGGGCCAGTTTTAAACGAGACAGCTTTAGGACAAGGCGCAGCTTGAAGACGAACTCCAACGCCATTGTTGCCAACAGAAATCAGATGACCCATCTCTTCAAGCTTCATTAAAAAAAGTTCCATTTCAAATGCATTTGCATTGGGAATATACACATCACCCTTGGTGATTGCACCAGCAACCAAAAGCGAACCAGCCTCTAAACGATCACAAATAACCGTATGATCAACTGCATTCAATTTGGTCACACCCTTAATTTTAATCATTGCAGGTGGACAGATTTCAATATCTGCACCCATTTTTTGAAGCACGGTAATTAAATCTAAAACCTCTGGTTCAAGCGCTGCATTCACCAACCACGATTCACCTTCAACCATCGTTAATGCCATCAGTAAATTTTCTGTGGCACCAACACTTGGGTAATCAAGAACCAATCGCTGTGCGTGCATTTTAGACGCTTGTCCGTACAAGAAATCAGCATCTTGATAAATTTGCGCACCAAGCTTTTTGAAATTTTTAATGTGATAATCAACCGGTCGAGCACCAATTGCATCACCACCTGGCATAGCAACTTTTGCATCTTTAAATTGCGTTAACAATGGACCAAAAATTAACAGCGATGCCCGAAATTTACGAACTGCATCTTGATCCAGCCCTGCAGGATCTAAATTGGTCGTATCTACTTCAAGAATATTGTGTACGTCATCAAATTGAACTTCTGCTCTGAGTGATTTTAAAATTTTGATCATATCAAAAACATCTGCAAGAGCAGGAACATTTCTAAGTACCGACTTACCGCGCGTCAAAAGAAGTGATGTCATAATTACCAGCACCGCATTTTTAGCGCCAGATAATGTAACTTGTCCAACAAGTGGACCAGATTGTTCAACAATAATATAACCTGACGACACAAAAAACCTTTCAAGCAAAATAAAATCAAAAATAAAATTATAAGCTACATTATATCTCTTCTACATTTTTTGCATATCAAGATTGCAACATCACCTTGCAAAAAAATCAGCGAGTTCTATGCTAAACAGATATCGAAAATGACGAAAATAGGATTTTTATGGTGCACAATTTAAAAACAATGTTACTTACAACTCTTTTTTTTACATCAACAATAGTACTTGCAGACTTACCACGCACCAGTGAACCAATTCACCGCATGCAGCCTCTCAACATAACGCATGAAGCTTTTGAATGTGGATCACTCACCGTCATTTGTGGGTCAATGTGTTCAGGAAAATCTGAAGAACTCATACGACAAGCGGGAAGATTTATTTTAGCTGGTTTTAATGTTTTAGTTTTTAAACCTGCAATTGATAATCGTGAAATTTTAAAACTCAATATCGATCCACTCACCTACATTTCATCACGCAGCGGCAGCTGGGTTGAATGCGTCCCTGCTCAAACATGCGTTGAAATGAAATCATACATCGATCAATCATCTGCAACTATTATTGCAATTGATGAAGTTATGTTTTTTACCGCTGAAACTAAAGAACTGGTTGCTCTGATCATTGAGCTTGTTTCTTCTGGTAAAAAAGTAATCATTGCTGGCCTGGATCTTAATTTTCGCGGTGAACCATTTGGCCCAATGCCAGAACTTCTTGCTCTTGCAGATAACGTTATAAAACTCACGGCAATTTGCACTGTTTGCGGATCTGATACATACTGTATTACACAACGTCTTGTTGACGGGAAACCTGCACATTATAACGATCCATTGATTGTGATTGGTGCAAGTCAATATGAACCACGTTGCAGAAAATGTCACATCATCCGCAAAGATTAAAAACAGATGAGTAAACAGTCCACCTATTTCCAATGCGTTAATTGTTCACATCAGTCCGTAAAATGGGTTGGATGTTGCCCAGAATGCAAACAATGGAACAGCTTTGAAGAAGTTACTACCGTTAAAGCTGGTAAACATACGGTTCAAGTTTCATCAAAGCTTGATATCCATAAACTTGATGACATCAAGATGGAAGATCAAGCACGCATCGCCAGTACATATTTTGAATGGGATCGTGTCATGGGTGGTGGCATTGTGCCAGGATCATTTTTGCTCGTGGCTGGTGATCCAGGAATTGGAAAATCTACACTGCTTCTGCAGATTTCAACACAAATTGGAGAGCATCATTCCATCATATATTTTTCATCAGAAGAATCACTCACCCAAGTAAAATTACGATTTCAGCGCATCCAACAAAAAGCACCTGACAATTTAATGTTTTCTGATCATGCATCACTTAACGGCATCATTGAAATTTGCAAACAAAAAAAACCAACACTCGTCGTCATCGATTCTATTCAAGGAATTATTAACGATACCACCAACGCACTACCAGGAACGATTTCACAACTCAAAGAATCAGCATTTTTATTGATGCGACTTGCTAAAGAAAACTCAATTGCAATTATTGCAACAGGACATATCACCAAAGAAGGTATGATCGCTGGTCCTAAACTTTTGGAGCATATGGTGGACGGTGTGTTTTATTTACAAAAAGAAGATCAGTGGCAGGCACGAACACTGCGTGCCATAAAAAATCGATTTGGGTCAATTAATGAAATCGGTTTTTTTCACATGAAAGGTAACGGTCTCCAGGAAGTTCAAAACATTAACCAACATTTACTCGAGCAAACGCGACATGCCCCAGGAGCTACACTGGTGAGCTCACTTGAAGGATCTCGTCCAATATTTTTGGAGCTGCAAGCACTCACGGTTCCCGTTAAATTTGGAATCCCACAACGCATCATCACCGGAATTGACCACAAACACGTCAGTTTGATTGCAGCAATTTTAGAAAAATATTTACACATTCCCCTCAGCAAACATGATATCTTTTTTAAAATTAGCGGTGGTATGAAAACGAAAGATCAAACCTGCGATCTAGGCATAGCCCTTGCACTACTGTCCAGCTATTTTCAACAATCACTACCACCCAAAACCATTGCTCTGGCAGAAATTAGTTTAACCGGTCAAGTTAAATCAGTGTACAACATCGATATTCATGCCAAAGAATGTGCAACCTTTGGATTCAACCAACTCATTGTTGCCAAAGATCAAATAGTTCATCAGCCCGGCGTTACACTCAAAAAAATATCTTCGGTACACGAACTACTTATGTTCTTTCCGGCAGATATTGTTTAACAGCCAATATTTTTGATCAGCAAAACAACCTTGATTTCTTCGTAGTAAAAATTAAACTTATAAAACTGTAGCAACAACACTCACTGTAACAATAGGGGCTTTTTATGAACATTAAACATCTTTTACTTTGCGCTGGAGTTTTCAGCTTTGCACAAAACCTAGTTCCAGCTCATAGAATCTGGGACTTAATTAAGCCGAAGAAGGACTCAATAGCCATGAGTGCTGCTTTTCTCAATCTATGTCACGGAACAAGTAACATGTTTGAAGAACGTACTGATACAACAGGTGCCATAATCGACGTGGTTGGAGCAGTAACGCCAATGGTGGCAGAAGTTTATGAACAACATCAGCTTGCAATTCTACTTGCTCTGATCAACACATATCGCATAGCGGATAAATACCGAAAAAAAATTAACGAACGCGATCAAATTATTGAAAACATGATTGCCGATCCAGAGTTTAGAAGTGATGTTGCTTATCAGGCGATGTATGCTGCAGACCTTGAAAAACACCAGGAAACTCTAATAAAAATAAAAGGCGTAATGCAAAATATGAAACGTAACCTAGAAGAAGCAAAAAAAGAAATCAATCGCCTGAACAAATCTGCATAAAAATAAAAAAATAATTTCTTTTGCTTTATGATTCTCGACTGTTTTGCAATCAAGGCAAAGCAGTCGAGATTTTTTTTACAAGAACCCCTATACTTTAAAAAAGCAGAAAGTTTCAAACAATTGCATTTACCAACAAACACTTAGTATTTTAAGTCAAAGCTCCCTGTCTATGCCTATGGCTACGTCAGGCTAACGAAGGAGAATTTTTCTATGGATAATAAAATACTGCTCTCTATAAAAAATGTGACCAAAACATATTTTGGTAAACAAACGATTCATGCACTTAAAGGTGTAAATCTTGATATCATGCAAGGCGAAGTCATCAGCCTGCTTGGTGTCAACGGTGCCGGAAAAACAACGTTATCATCAATTATTGCAACTTTGCATCCTGCAACATCAGGAGATATTTTGTATGAAGGTGCATCAATCTATGATGATGTGATCGGATTTCGCAGAATTATTGGTTTTTGCCCTCAAAAACCCAACATCGATACCATGCTCACCATCAAAGAAAACTTGATGTTTGCTGGTCGCTATTTTAATATGCCCCGTGACCTGATTGAACAAAAAACAGAAGAACTTCTTAAAAAATTTCAACTTACCAAATATGCAGACAGCCAAGGAGCTATTTTGTCGGGTGGATACAAACAACGATTTTTACTTGCACGCACACTCATGCATGATCCAAAACTGGTCATCCTTGATGAACCAACCGTTGCACTCGATCCCCACATACGACGCAACCTCTGGGATGTAATTCGTGCTCTTAAAAAGGATGGGATCACCGTTTTGCTCACCACACACTACCTTGAAGAAGCAGAAGTACTTTCTGATCGTGTCTGCATCCTTGATGGCGGTGTTATCAAATTGGTCGACTCTCCTGACAATCTTAAAAAGAATTTTAGCAAATCAAATCTTGAAGATGTGTTTATAAAATTCATGCAAGAATCTGAAGAGGAAAAGTCTTTATGAATTATAAAATCATACAAACTTTCTATTCACTGCTCATTCGCGATACCAGAACGTTTCAGCAACATATCGCTACGCGTACCATTGATGCCTGTGTATGGGCTGGAGCATCACTGTATGTTTCGCAATATTTACTGCCACTCTTTGGGATAAGTAGTAATTTTGGAGCATTTATGGTTACGGGAAACCTGGCTGTCTGGGGAATGTTTGAAGTTGGCACCAACATGTCAATTCTGCTTGGTGATCTACTGGGCACAAATTCGCTTAGTTATTATTTAACACTCCCGATTCCACCAACTTGGATCTTTATACGTATCGCTTTAATGGATGCCTATAAATCCTTTTTACCCACTATCCCGTTACTGCCACTTTCCAAAATAATCCTTCAAGATCATTTTTCGCTCACATCCATCAACTATCCCAAATTACTTTTTTGCTGGATACTTGCCCATATCTTTTTTGGATTCTTTGGACTGTTTGTTTCAAGCATTACCTACTCATTTGAATACGTCACCACGATACGACAACGTATCTTGTTTCCTTTATGGTTTTTAGGATGCTATCAATTTACTTGGTACATGATGCGTGATGCAAGCCCTACCCTTGCATACCTCAACCTACTCAATCCCGTCGTGTACATCATGGAAAGCATGCGTGGATGTACCAACAACAATCTTGATGCAATACCATTCGTTTGGTGCATTACAGCGACCATAGGATTCACGATTCTTTTTGGATATTTGGGTATACGACAATTTAAAAAACGCCTTGACTGCTTATAGGATTTTTTATGACCCATCATTATGATATCAACGCACTTAAAACTTTTTGGTATTTACTGCTGCGCAGCTGGATCATTTCTCGCAGTGGGTTACTGGATAAATTCATCAATCAAAGTTATTGGTTGATCATGAACATACTGATTTTTACCTATGTGATGCCTTCAATGGGACTTGAAAAGTCTTATGGTGCCTTTATGGCAATTACAATTCCTGTCACTACAGCTTTTTTTGTTTCAATTCATTGCATATATTCACTGCTCAGTGACATAACAAGCGATGGAAGCAATCTACGATACGAGCTCACCCTACCAATCCATCAATCATGGATATTTATAAAACACGCACTGGAAAATGCTTTTCAATCATTTATTATTGCCTGCGTGCAGCTACCCATTGGTTATTTCCTGATAGGAGGCAGTATCAATCTATCCATTCTGGCAGTGATCAAATTTTACAGCGTGCTCTTACTCACATCTATTTTTAGTGGATTTTTTTCATTGTTTATCGTCAGCATGGCAACCAATTTATCGTCAGGGCTCGACAATGTTTGGATGAGAATTATTTTACCCGTTTGGCTCTTTGGTTGTTACAATTATCCATGGCAAACAAGTTATAACATAGCTCCATGGTTTGGGTATATCAGCTTACTCAATCCTTTAACATCTGCATCCGAAGGTGCTCGATCCAGCCTTGCATTTGAAAGCAGCTCCTTAAATTATTGGTACTGCGTATGCAGCCTCATTGGCTTTACCGCTCTATTTGGCTATATCGGCATTAAAAGACTTATGAAGCGCATGGATTGTTTGTAAAGAAAAAGCCTCGATCTTTTCGAGGCTTTTTTAATTTTAAATTATCGACGTCGATGCTGTGAGCCATTGCGTGCATCATGCGCAGATGTTGCAGTCTTTTTTTTAGCTTCAGCTTCAACTTGTCGATTGTTTCGCTCAATTATTATTAAACGTCGAAATTGATCTGCTGCTGATGGAGATGCTGGTTGAAGTTGAGAAGAACATTCAGTAATCAATCCTGAAAATACCATCATCAAAGCAATAGTTACATGCGAATTTTTCATATAATCCTTTATGGAGAAAAATAATGTTTATTTGAATAATTATATTACAAATAGCATAAACGCGCCATTTATTTTCATCGTGTATCAAAAAATATAAAAAATATTGCTATTCAAGTTTCAGCTTATTTATTCTTCTAAAAAAAGGAGAGTAGTATGATGCGACGATATTGGGTATCAAAGGCAGCTCAAGAACATGTTGACGTGGTACGCGACAACGGGTACACACAGATTAACATGGGACCACGAGGGCCACTGGAAGAAATGAATATCGGTGATTGGATTTTATACTACTCACCCACCATTTACTACGAACAAGAAATTCCCTCATGCCAAAAATTCACCGGCATTTCATGTGTTACTGACACTCGAATTTACCCACAAGGCGGCCAATTTCCTGACCGATGGCGCCGTAACGTAGAATTTTTTCACTGTATACCTCATCACCCAGCCCACTTTGTAGGCGACGTAGGTTTTTTGCCTGAAGAAAATAGCTGGGAAGAAATTTTATCTCAGCCAATTTTTGAAATTGAACGACCTGATTTTGTAAAAGTTGCAGAAAAAATTCTCATTCCCACTCCCCACAAAATTTTGTTATATTAACTGCATCGCACTTAAAAACAAATATCCTAAAATTGCCACGAAACCATCGGTTGCAATCAAACCAATTTGCCATCTGTTGCAAGATACCGACACAAATGTCTGACACAGCAAATATCGCAACACAGAAATCATGACAACGCTATACCAAACATACAAATTTGAATTCAAACCTAATTTCATGCCATGAGCAAACAAAAAAGAATTAAGTCCTGTTGTAATGATTGCACAAGTTGGAGCAATCAGATAAGCAAAGACCAAGCTAACCAGATGAAGCCTTAAAGAAACAGGTACCATCTGAGCACCCTTTACCCGCGTCAAAATCATAACCATTGCCACGCGAGCCACAAAACCGATAACTCCAAACCATAGAACTATTGCGTACAAAAGCGGCATTGAATACATTTGAATTATTGACTGAATTGCTTCAAAAACCATGAGGCTCTCCTTGCTTTTTTACAGGCACATATTTTTAAATAATACACCATAAAAATCCAAAGCAGAGCAATGATACCGCAATAATCAACCAACCATATCCCTCAACTACCCGTTTTTCATGCCACTCAACCAGCAAAGGCTCAACAAAATGATAGGCCCAAAAAGCATTCAGCAAAATCCAAATCGTACTCATAATTCTAAAAAGCCGCATCGGATCACCCTGCGTCAAGCTGAGATAACAGATTGTATCAGCCGAAGCCATAAACAGCGTTGAAGCGCACAGCATTTGCAAGATAAATTCATATAACCCTACCAAAACGGCCGTACACAAAAAACCAAACCAAAGACTTTTACCCAAGCAAAGAGCGAGTTCTTTGCGCACTTTGGCAATATAGTCCTGATGAGTCCACAGAAAATAACCGTAGGTCACCGCCATAACTACAAAAAACCAAACAAACGCTACTTTCAACAGATACCATGGGTTACGAGCCACCAGGGCCATAACTGCAATAAAACTACGAAAAACAGTAAATATAAACGTTCCCAAAATCATATTTTTCCTTTTGACGATTTGACATAGTCACCGTATACTAAAAGTATAAAGAATACGCAAGTATACCTATTTTCTAGTTATTTTAAATCTATTTCAGCTAAAGGCCCTCTATGATCCCGCCGAAATCATTCTTTGCATTTTTTCTTGCCATTACCTGTCTTCAGGCAACCATGCATCCAGCAAAGGTTACCCCTGTAGAATTATCCAATTCAAACCAAGAACCAGCAAAACAATGTATAGCTCAACTCGACACTGCGTTAACCGAACTCACTGCACGGTTTCCTGACAACATCACCCAAGAAGAATTTGACCAAATCGTTGACAGCTCTTTTAAAAAATTCTATGAATACATTGCTGCAACTAAGCCAAAAGCTCAAGTCCATGTAATAATTATGTATTTACAATATGCGGAACTCATCTTCAAACATGGTGCAACATCCCAACAGTTACAACTCAAAGATCATGCAACCAAAGAAGCATTCTTCTACCAATTCTTAGCGACATGGGAAAACATGCTTGGTGAAGCTTTAGATTCAATGACCCAGTCACTGCATACTGTTATAGTCAAGCAAAAGGAATAATAATTATTGGATCCCGTGATCAAGTCACGGGATGGTAGAGAATTGAAAAAATTTTATTATAATATTCTCGTATTAAATACGATGACGAAAACAAAAAAATGACAAAATTAAGCAAATTTTTAGCCCAATCTGGACATTGTTCACGCCGCGCAGCAACTGAATTCATTAAAGTTGGAGCTGTTAAAGTCAATGGCGTTACGGTCATGGAACCGTACTACGAAGTCAAAGATGAAGATTCGATCAAAGTCAACAATAAACGAGTTATTCCAGCAAAGAAACTTTATTTCTTGTTTAACAAACCACAAGATGTTTTATGCACACTTTCTGATCCACAAGATCGAAACACCATTGCACACACATTTAAAAACGTGAAAGAACGTTTGTACCCGATTGGTCGCCTTGATCGTAACACGACAGGCCTGATTATCATGACCAATGACGGTGAACTTGCACAAAAACTATCACATCCAAAATACAATATTCCCAAAACATACCATGTAACACTGCATCGCCCTATCATCATGGAAGATCTGGAAATTCTTAAAACTGGCGTGACTTTGGAAGATGGTTTTATGAAAGTAGATGAAGCAAAACTTGCATCGACTCACTCTCCAAAAACTGTGATCGTCACGATCCACAGCGGACGCAATCATATCATCAAGCGCCTTTTTGCAGCACTACATTACTTTGTCAAAAAACTTGATCGTTCAAACGTTGCTGGCCTAAGCAAAAAAGGTCTGACGCTTGGTACCTATCGAGCTCTGACTGATCGAGAAGTTGAAAAACTCAAAGGATTATAATGGTTCGATACATTTTGCTACGCAAAATACTCACCACGACCGTGTCCGGCGTAGCCTTGCGCGACCGTGTCCGTCGAAGCCTTGGCGAAGTCGGAAGCCTGGAGCGGGGTAAAAACTAAATTTTAAAAAATATGGTTTATAAGTAAAAAAGGAGTAAACCAATGTTGAAATATTTTATATTTTTATGCATTTTTATAACTTCATTTACTTACAAAACAACTGCGTATCAACGTCCTCCGCAAAACTTTCAAACCCTCATCCCGGCCACACAAGCACGCATCAATGCAATACGAGCACTCAACCGCAGGGTAGCTCAAATAAGATACGATTATGAAAATAAGCCATTTTTTCAGGACTATGAGTCTCAAGTTGGATCTTTAGAAAAAAATGCACGATCACTTGCTAAAGACATTCAACATTTAGAATCCATGTTAGATCGCTGCACTAGAACCAACTCAAACGACACTGCGTTTGCATTGATTCGCCAGATAAGATGTAGAACAAAGGCTCTTAATTCCTGTTTAGCCAAAGCAAAAGAATTGAATAATAGTTTATTGTTTGAAAAAGCTCAAATCACAAACTTGCTACGCTTTTGAAATAGTTTTTTCTACTTGTTTTCATGCGCCTTAACATCAAACACAATCTGATCTTTAAGCCAGAACAATCCATACAAGTTGCACATCAACAGCATGCTACCCACAATGGACATGACTGATAAACATTGATCTTGGGTTCCAAAAAAAGAAAATGCTAAAAAGAAAACCGTACCAAAAACTGAGTATCCCATTGCTCCATGTTTTGGATACAGCAACATTGCAGAGCGGCGACCAGCTGCAAAGAACGCAATCATGGTCGTATAGCCCAGCAGAAAAATAAAAAGTGGCCAAATCCATGAAACTGCAGGGAAATATTGCGACAGTGCAGTAGAAACCATAAATGCTGGATCAATGCCTTGATGCCAAACACCCGAAATCAAAATCAACATGATGCTCATGGTGCAGACTACAAACGAATCGATGAAAACATCAATAACTCCCAGTGATGCTTGTTTTGCAGGAATTGATTCGGTGGTCTCTGCGTGCATGGTTGATGCATAGCCAACACCAATGTCACTGATGTAACAAGTGCGACGAACACCATGAGAAACTGCAAGCATAACGGTGTTACCCACAAATGCTCCAATAGCTGCATGCGGCGTAAATGCATGCGCAAAAATATTTTTCAATATCCCAGGAATCATATACATATTTTGCATAATCACGTAACAACCCATACCAACATAGACAACCAAAAAGAGCGGTATCACCAATGAACATATTTTACCAACTAGCTTGATACCACCTTGACCAACACCCACAATTAAAAATAAAAGAATCGGTATGATAACGTAAGGATGAATATTCCAACCAACTGAAATACTATGCGTCACCGCCCTAAAAAGATAAACTTCAAATCCATAGAAACACATCAATATGGCAGCGCACGTCGACCAAAATGCTCCGTGCGGCACATGACGAAGGTACACCATCGGTCCACCGGAATAACTGTTCTCATTGTTTTGAATACGAAATTTAACGCCCAAATAAATTTCAGAATATTTAACAAGCATCCCCATAAGAGCTGCAAACCACATCCAAAATACTGCACCAGGACCACCAATTTGAAGCGTAACTCCAACGGTCACCAAATTTCCCACCCCAATTGAACCACCAATTGCCGCAAAAAATGCATGAATGGGAGCAATACCGCGCTTTGCAGTATCGGTATTTTTTTGACGCGCAAATCCTGCAAATATTTTTACAATCGCCGGAAATTGTCGTATTTGAAAAAATCGAGATTTAATCGAAAGATACAGGCCTAGACCAATAAGACCTGGAGCGGCAATATATGTCCAAAAAAACTCTTCTGTGGTCAGCGCAGCTTCCCACAGGAGCCCTAAGACTTGCTCAAACATAATAATCCAATCAACATAGTGTGTGAAAAAATATAGAATTTTATCGTTTCTTATACAACAATTTACAACATGAAAGTATAATTGGAAACCACTGTTTTGCCAAATTAAAGGCAAGCATTACGTCTTCTTCGCTTTTTTTAGATGCAAAATTAAATTCCAATAACATCTCAACAAAATTTTTCCAGTTCTCAAAGACATCGTCAGACAAATTTAAATCACGAAAACATTGTTGTAGTTCTGGGCTTTGCAACCCAAAACCATACCGTATCCCAAGCTGCTCAAACAGTTGATACACTGCTTGAATGTCATTTCTGCGGCAATATTTCCAAAATAACCATCGATACTGCAAGCTTTGAATAAAAAAGATTTGTAAAAGATATGGCCGTAGCAGCCATCCCATAAAAATCAAACCCATTGCCAACAACAATACGATAATCAACCATCCTAAAAAGTCTGAAAATGATTCTTGTTTGCCCACCTTTGATGGTAATCCTGTTGTATGAACATACGTAATTTCATCTGAAACAGGAGATGGCAATATAATTTCTTCTGATTGCGATAAAGCCTGGGTATCATGATGCTCTTCAACAGGTCCAGCTTGTTGCGCGACTCCTTCTACCGTCAGTCTTGCAGGCTCAGAATGCAGTACCTGGTAAGATGCTGAGCTGGGATCAAAATAAATAAATTGTTGTGCAGGAATTATGTAAGTTCCTGGAGCATCAGCTTGCAAGATCCATTCAAATGTTTTTTTTGCAAGGTGCTCGTCAATGCGCTGCATCGAGCTGTTACCCTCATAAAATCGCAACCCATCAGGAACAATAAGCCCCGGAGCCTTAACAACTTCCAAATTTCCATCACCTTCCACCACCATTTTTGCCGCAAGACCTTCACCCACTTGGCCCTTTTTTTGGTTCAACGTAAAACTAATTTTATGAAATTGTCCAATCGCCGTTACGCCCTGATATTGGGATGTTGTAGGCAGTGGTTTTACTTCTATCCCACGAGGATATGATTGAATCATTTTTGCATTTGAAAAGCCAAACAAATTAAAGAGATTGCCCATGCCTTGTTGTTGATTTTGTTCCGGCATAAAGGTCGCTTTAAATTGCGGTATCACCAAGGTACCAAGCTCTTGAGGATAGATTTCAAAATAAATTTGTTTACATGAATACTCATGTTCACCCAATGTAATAGTTGATTGTTGCCAGTTTTGTTCTTGGTAACCAAAATGCGCGCCACGAATCGGATTATTTTCAATCGAAAGGCCTTCAAACCCTTGGGTATAACAAAAACGTAAAAAAATCGTAACTTTTTGTCCAAGATATACTGATTTTTGATCTACGTCAGTTACCAATGCGTAAGGCTGCTTGACTTTATACTCAGGCTCAGCAATGTCACCCACAGGTATGATAATTTTATCCGTACTAATCTCGCTCCCATCTTGACCAACTACGGTGATAGGACCAAGCTCCAAGCTACCCTTTTTATCAGGAGTTACCACATACGTAAAAATAATTCTTTGGCTTTGTTTGCCATTTATATAATTTGACGATTGCGTCGTGCCATACATTTGGACGGTGCAATTTTGTGCTTGCTCAATGCCCTTAGGCTGTTCACGCGGCTCAAAATCATCAACAAACAACTGTACCAAAAAAGGTATTCCTATTTCAGCTTGACTGATTTGTTGTTGTTGTGAATTTTGCACAACAACGCGTAGGCCCTTGGTAAAAATTCCTTGTCCTACCAGCAACACCATACATAATCGAAAAATATTACCAATTTTTTTGTCCATACCCGAAAGCTCCTTGTTTGGAAACATTCATTTTTAACAACTGTTTTTGCACATGATCTTCTTGCTCTTGTAACTTCTGCATCACCATGACTGCACGCTCATCAAGTCGCTCATCACCTTCTGGTTTTTGTTGCATTTCATCAGCGTACACATCTTGTAAAGCTACTGCTTGCTCCTGATCACCTTGAATATTTGAAGACTCTTGAGACGAGGACTTACCAGCCTTTTCAAGCGCATCTTTTTTGGTATCATCCGACTTCGCCAAGGCTTCGTCGGACACGTCCTTCTTTGACTGATTGTTTTTCTTTGACTGGGTCTGCGCATCTTTGTCCTGGGCTTCGCTTGATTTTTGCAACTTGTCGGCTACATCTTCTTTTGATGTTTCATCTGAATCTTTTTTTGAAGATGCGTCTTTGTTGTGCTTATCTTTTGACTGGTTTTGATTACCGTCTGACTGCTGCTTATTTTTTTGATCCTGACCATCACCATCTTTCTGCGACGAATTTTGTTGATCTTGCTGCTGCTGATTTTGAGATTTTGAATTTTTTTGTTCTTGGTTTTGATCACTCTTTTGTTGATCATCTTTATTTTGCTGATCTTGATTTGACTGGTTCTTTGGATCCTTGTCCTGAGCTTCGTTTGCTTTTTGCTGCTGTTCTTGAAGCAACTGTTTTACATACTCCAAGTTATGGCGAGCTCGATCATTTTTGGGATTAATTTCCAAGACTTTCGAATATGACCCAATCGCTTCATACAGTTTTTTCTGTTCAACGTATGCATTTCCTTGGTTAAACAATGCATGCTCTTTTAATGTTAATTGACGCCCAGAGTGCGCAGCTGCACGTTCAAAATAATGAGAAGCTGTTTCATAATTTTTTTGTCCATACAGCACTAACCCCATATTATAATTTGCTTGAGCATCATACGGATCTTGTTGCAACAATTGAGTATAAAGCGTACCAGCTCGATCATAATTTGATGCCGTGTAAGCATGCTGTGCTTGATACTGATACCACGCATCTGTTAAAAAATTAGTTTGTACCAACATTGAACAAAAAATAAACGATAATAAGATGTATAATTTCATAACAACCATTCCAATCCAAAACAAAGAAAACTTATGGCAATAAAATACGGATACTGTTCTTGATAGCGCTCAAATGATTGATTGCTCATTTTGTCTTTTTCAAAAGCTTGAACTAATCCAATAAATTTTTGCACATCACGCTCATCGCGAGTTGTTCGAATATATTTTCCACCTGTTTGCTCTGATAAATTTTTCAAAATACCTTCATTGAGTTTTGACATGATGACATTCCCTTTGTCATCTTTTTCAAATCCAATATTTTTACCTTGATTGTCATAGATAGGAACTGGAGCTCCATTGCCTGATCCAATCCCAAACGTAAAGATTGATAATTTCTGACTTGCAGCCTTGTCCTTTACCCCACCTAAGTTAGTAGAAAAATCTTCACCATCCGTAAACAAGCATAACAGTTTCGTCTTTTTTTCTGGCATTGCTTCAAAAATACCAAGAGCTGTATGAATCGCTCCATCAATAGTGGTTGTTCCCGAAGAAATAGTTGCAACATCAAGATTGTCTAAAAACATAAAAAATGCACTGTAATCAATGGTTAGTGGGCATTGAACAACTGCTTCACCCGCAAAAACAATCAATCCAACACGCTCGCACTTTAAATTGTATAAAATCTTTTTAATTTTTTGCTTAGCAAACTCAAGCCGGTTTGGCTTTTCATCTGAACACAACATACTGCGCGAAATATCTACCGCAATAAGCAAATCTCGTCCCTGTTGTTCAACTTGTTCTTCTTTTTTATTCCATTGTGGCTTAAGAAGCGCCAAAAGCAATGCTATAAAACCTACAAGCGTTAAACTATATTTTATGAATCGACGAAAAAAAGATGCGTTATGAAGAACCACCGACCGTAATCGAGATGAAGATAATGCTTTGATCGCCCGCAGCGATTTATACCATTTAACGCCGCTACAAATAACAACAAAGATGAACAGCAAAATTATTTTAAACAGATTGCTCATCTGCGCAAAATGTACCAATCCAATGTGCTCCAGCATGAAAACCTCTTTATAATTTTAGACTATAAACCAAATCCAAGTTGCCATAAACAATTCCGCAATCAACAAACAAACAACTGTCCACAATATAGGCATAAAATAATCATAATATTGATGATACATTTCTGTTTCTGTTTTACGTTTTTCAAGGCGATCAATCGTATCATAAATAACCGCTAAATCTTTTGGATTTTTTGCTTCAAAAAACTTTCCACCAGTCTCTGTTGCAAGCTGCTGCAACAACGATTTATTTAAAGGAGTGTTAACGCGCTGAATACCAAATATCGGATCTTGCGCCAAACCACCATGCTCACCACCAACTCCTATGGTATATATTTTTATACCAAGTTCTTTGGCAATGTTAAGCGCATCTTGTGGCGGCAAATCACCCGGCGATGGTGCACCATCCGTTAAAAGCACCACTATTTTACTTTTTGCTTTAGAATTTTGCAATCGACGACATGCAGTTACCAGTCCCTGAGAAAGCATCGTCATCATCTGCATATCGTTGCTTGGTTGACCAATTTCAAGATCTCCAACAATCGATTTCAAGATTCCCTTGTCCATTGTAAGCGGACAACGCGCTAAAGCGTAGCGTCCAAAAATGACAAGGCCGATAGCATCATTCGTTCGTTTTTCTATAAACTTTAACGCTTCTTGTTTTGCAACTTGTAAGCGCGTACGACGATCTTGTACATCATCAAACAAAGCCATACTTCCCGACACATCAAGAGCCAAAACAATATCAATACCATCAATAGTAATCTTAGATTTACTATCCACAAACTGTGGCTTCCCAATTAAAATAACCATTAAAAATAAGGCAAAGAGTCGTACCCAGAAAAAAAACTGCGTACAAAGAAGCGATGATTGAAGATTTTTTGAGGCAATAAAGTCAGTCAATGGATATCGGTATACCGTCGGAACATAAAATCGCAACCGATACACCATAAAACCAATCAAACAGACCGCAGCAATTATTAAATATGTTAGTTGTGCAAAATGAAATACCATAGCCATGCACATTCCCTTGTAATCAATAAAGTTATTTCACTGATCATCAAGGTAGCATAAACTATGGTATTTTTTAAGAGGTCTGTGTACCAACAACTAATATTAACCAAAATTATTGATCGCTAAGCTCTTACTTCGTTTAATAATTTTTTATCAGAGTCCCTTACTTGCCTTGAAGCATTGTCTGCCGGAAATTTTCTGCTCATTGCTGACCTCAAATCATCAAGCGATTCAACAATATCATAAGTCTGAGGATGGGTCTGCCAATCAGAAGGCAACAAATCTAATTGTTGATTTATATATTGTAAAGTTGTTTTAAAGTGTCTTCTGTCTTTGCTAGAAAATTGCGAGCTAGATTTATTTGAAATATCATTTCGTAAAAGCGATAGTAAGTCATGAAGAGTTTGAATTCTATAGCTTTGTTTTGAAGATGGTTTCAATAACCAACTATTTTCTACTTCTTGCTGAGTTTTTCGTATATCACTTACGCAAGCGGACAACGAACGATCCATAGACACTAACTGATCATACCCAGGATATGTTAATCTTTTTCTTATTCTTAAATTTTTTGCAAAGAATTTCATAAAGCGAGAAAAATTTTTATTTTCTTGGTCTTGTACTTTTTGACGATCTTGTTGTTCTGTCTTTTCAACCGCTGTCATTTTTTCAATTTTTGCAATCACATCTGGGCGCTCTAAGAAATAATCACGCATTAACGCTTTTTGCAAAATTTGTCGAGCTTTGAATTCATCAACACCAGTCTGGCATAAACCTTGTATAATTTTTAAATCAGCCTGAAAAGAACGCCGCATATCCAAAGCTTCGATATGGTGAGCCACGATGCGCATTGTGTTATCAAAATCAATCTCGCATTCGCAGTGTACTTGTTTTTTATCAGAAGACATCTCAACCACTGCACGATCACGAGCAATAAGCTGTTGCAATAACCGCGCTTCGTCATTCTTTTCTATATCAATCTTTTCACGCATTAAGGTTTCTGTGCTAAAAATTATATCCATTTTTTTTAATGCAGCTTCCTCACTTTTCAATGCCGCTTGCTCAGCTTTATGCTGTTCACGTTGCGCTTGAGACTGCTCATCTCGTTGCTTTGGCACTGGCGCAACAACTGCATTTTTTTTGGCAAGAGCAGCATCTTTTTCTTCTTTTAATTTTTTCGCGTTCCACTGACTTCTTACTTGAGCACATTCTACAGTCAACCGAGCGCAGGTACGTTGCCAGTCCCGCAGATTCCCTAAAAAAGCTTTGCTCAATTTTGATGTATCTTTTGATATATCTACTAAACCGCAATTAGAAAATGCTTGCGCCAGGACCGATAGTTCCTCATCACTCACAGGGTCAGTTGAAGCAAAAATTGTTTGGTATACATTGCGCATTGTTATAACTTTATCATAGCAAGACATCGAATGATAACGTTGCAATAACTCGCCAAGCATCTCTCTTTTTCCTTTAACTTGAGCATGGGGCAAGGCTGTGCTCACTGACGGCTGACTGACTGACCCTTCAGACACTGTATCTCGTAAACTCCTTACTTTATCACATCGTTTTTTCCATAAACAAAGCAATATGTCACGCTCTTGATTATATTCAGCAGCGCCTGCATCCTTAGGATCATAATAAACGGTCCACAAATTGTTAGGATGATTAAAGAGCTTATATGCATCGGTCATTATACTTATATTATCCTTAGTGATGGGCGCGTCTTTTCCAAAAATTATTGGGTACATATCCTTCACCACCTTCTCCATTTTTTTTTGTTGCTGGTTGGGTGTTAATTTTTCAAAATCATCTCGAAACTTATTCACTGCTCGATAAGCCCGAGCAGATGGAGGAAGATCCGCTTCACTTGCACCAAAAATATTTACTGTTCCCAATACTGCGCAAAAAAATATTGCCGTTATGTTCATAAAAAAACCTTATATAAAAAGACCCCTATAATTTTCAGCTTTCAACTGACTCTCCACGAGAAATATTATCATAAAAGTTGACTTATGCCTAGAAATGCTCTATCTATACACATAATTACAACTACGCAGAAAAAATTCTGACCTTAACAACTCTAAATCAAAAAATAATGAAAAAACTTCTCATCGTAGAGTCTCCTGGAAAAATCAAAACTATTTCAAAATTCCTTGGGACTGACTTCAAAGTAATGTCCACCGTTGGTCATATCAAAGATTTGCCCAGCAGTAAATCTGGTATTGTCATAAAAGATCATACAATTGAACTTGAGTACGTTACCATTGAAGACAAAGAGAAAGTTATTGCTGATATTGTTAAGGCAGCCAAAGGTTCAGGCGAAATTTTTCTAGCACCCGATCCTGACCGCGAGGGAGAGATCATTGCATGGCACGTGGAGCAAGAAATTAACAAAATTGTTTCTGAAGATAAAATTCATCGCATTTCGTTTAACGAAATTACTAAAACAGCAATTTTAAGCGCTATCCAGCATCCTTCAAAAGTTGATTTACCCAAGGTAGCAGCTCAACAAGCACGTCGTGTTCTGGATCGCTGGGTTGGTTATGAAGTATCTCCTATTTTATGGAGAAAACTTGCCAAAGGACTATCTGCAGGACGCGTTCAGTCAGTTGCATTAAAACTGGTTTGTATGCGAGAACTTGAGATTCGTGCATTTAAAATCGAAGAGTACTGGTCCATTGAAGCAACTTTCCATCATGAAAAAACAACCTTCAATGCAATGCTTACCCATATTGGAGCTAAGCCCATTGAACTTACAACCGAAGCAGCGACTCAAAAAGTGGTCGATGATTTACAACATAAATCATATGCTATCGACAGCATCATTGATAAAGAACGCGTAAAACACCCAGTCCCTCCTTTTATCACCAGCACCCTGCAACAAGCAGCTGTCAACAAACTCGGTTTTTCAGTCAAAAAAACCATGACACTTGCACAAAACATGTATGAAGGTGTCACGCTGGGTGACCCAAAAACACCAGTCGCTCTCATTACCTACATGAGAACCGATTCAACTCGTTTATCGCAAACAGCAATTGATGGTGCCCGCGAATTTATCATGCAGGAATGGGGCAAGGATTATTTGCCATCAAAAGCAAATTTGTATAGCAAAAAAGACGGTGCACAAGATGCTCACGAAGCGATTCGCCCCATTGATATGCGCCTCAAGCCTGACGATATTCGCGCTATGGTGTCACAGGAAATCTATAAACTGTATAGCCTGATTTGGTCACGCGCACTGGCTTCACAAATGAAACCGGCAATCTATGCACAACGCCAAGTCATCATCAAGGCAGATAAATATACCTTTAAGGTGACTGGATCAACATTGATCTTTGATGGATTTTTAAAAGCATACTCACTTGAAGAAGATGATGACGATAACAAAACGGTCAAGTTACCAACCAACCTTGCCGAACAAGAATCTTTAAAGTTAGAAAAAACTTCTCCAAAACAACATTTTACACAACCACCTGCTCGATATTCTGAAGCAACGCTGGTCAAAGAGCTTGAAAAACAAGGTATCGGTCGGCCAAGTACCTATTCAAGCATCTTAAGCACCATCCAAAGCAGAAATTATGTAACACTTGATAAAAAAAGATTTACTCCAACAGATTTGGGTATGAAAGTGACCCAAATGCTTGAAGAATATTTCCCCAAAATTATGGACCCTAAGTTCACCGCACACATGGAAGAAGATCTCGATAAAATCGCTCAAGGCAAAATGCAACGAGATATTTTGTTGCTTGATTTTTGGAATTCATTTGAAAAAGAGTTGGCTCATTTTAAAGGTCAACCTCACAGCTCAAGCACCAAAACCGTTGAAGTAACCAACATTATCTGTCCGCAATGTAAAGAAAAACCGCTCATCATTCGAATCGGAAAAAATGGAAGTTTTCTGGGCTGCAGTGGATTTCCAGCTTGTACCTTCACCAGCAAATTTGAACGCAAGGAAGACGGCAGCGTCTCAATCGTTGAAAAAGGTGATGCAGACCTCGAATTGCTTGATGAAACCTGCCCTAAGTGTGACAAACCTATGCGTAAAATGATGGGTCGATACGGTGAATTTATCGCTTGTTCTGGATACCCTGAGTGTAAGCATATCAAACAAAATAGCGCCAACTTCCCTTGCCCAACATGTGGCGGCACCATTATCGAACGGAAATGGCGCGGCGGCAAACTTTGGGGCTGTCAAAACTATCCAAAATGTACGTTTTCAATCTTTTCAGATATTGAGCAAACCCCATGCCCTAAATGTCACCAAAGCGTCTACATGCTCAAAAAGACTGATAAGTCTGGCGCAACAACCCTCATCTGCCCACAGCAAGATTGTAAGCACATCATGCAACTATGAAGCGACGTTTAAGCGCCTAATTTTTACAGGTAAAACGATCTGAGCACTCAAAGATTAATACTAAACATTGCTTTTATTCATATAAAACAGCTACTCTATTTACCAAATGTGATGTACTTACAATGGCTTTATGGAGGTAGATATGGTACGTAAAAATTATTTATTCATATTGTTTTGCATGACTCTATGCACGTTTAATCATCTTTTTTCAAGCAAACCAGCTGCAACTCAACCAGATACGACTCAAAATGATTTTGACCAAATGCCTACCAATCCACAATTTAGAGCCGACGAGTATATTAAAACGTTAGAAGCAAAAATTGAAAAAGCAATGGATGAATATGATATGATTTCAAATTCTGAGCACAACATGCTCAAACAACAAACAAGCGCAGAGCAAGAACTCGTAAAAGACCAAGAATGGCTTAAGACGATAATTAACCTTAAAAATGCTTTGCTCAAAAAAACATCAGAACAACTAAAAAATCCAAATGGACCAATCCACGCAAATCAAAATGACATAGATCAAGTCATCGAGATGCTTAATCTCAGTATCGTAGGAAAAATTTTAACTTACATAGAAACAAAAAATAATGAATTTTACTTCCAATTACCACTCCAACCATCTCAATTAAGAGTGTTCAATTCCAGCAACAAAGATGTGACTGATGTTGAATTTAATCATCCACAAACTGGTATTGAAATGGATACATGGACATTCAAAATTGTTCCCGTAAACAAACCAAGCCCCGTACGCAAACCAAGCAATGACACCAAAGAAACTGCCGCAAAAAAATAAATATGGCGCAACAATCCTCATCTGTCCACAGCAAGATTATAAACATATCGTGAAACTTTAAGATATTTTTGAAAAACCTTGATTCTGCATAGACTAAAGCAATATCATTTAAATATGATGGTCGTTTTAAAAATGGAGAAAGGTTATGTTATTTCAAAGAAATCATACAATTTTTGCCCTGGGATTGCTGTTTTGCGCACCACAAATATTTGCTATGGATGACCAACCAGTATCAACAGCAACTTTATTTAAAGGATTTGACGTCGTAACTCCTGAAGAAGTAAAGGCAATATTAGAGGAACATACCAGAGCCTTAGCGCTTGCCGTAGCCTTGGGTGCAAAAGAAGCGGTCGAAGTTGCACCAGCATTACCATTTGAAGGTGCAATAGAAACATTAAAACAAACAGAAATTTTCCGCCATAATGAATGGTTCAAATACAAAATACAAGTATCTTGGAATAAAATTTATGCCAACCAAGACCAACAATCCGAAATCGCTGGACTTATCTGCAAAGCCTATGGAACAACTACTGACAAAATAGATGAAGCTTTAACTAGAGCTACTGATGACATAAAACGACTATGGGAACGCCATAAAGATTTATTTAGTAAAACAGTGGAAATAGAAAAAGAAAAACTTAAAAATGAGCGCATTGCCTACATGACTGAATTTAAAGATGCTTACGCAAGAATCAATTGGTTGTTAACTTTTGATATAAAGAAAGAGCTAAGCGGTCTGCCTCCTTTTAATATCGTCTCTACCTACAAACCTGGTAGACAATCTCGAGCAACAAGCCCAACAGCCCCAAGAACTCTTTAACCATTTTAAAACCAAAAAAAGAGATAAATCATGAATCAAAAATTTCAAATATTGACCGTCCTAACACTGTGCTTCACTGCTCAAACAATTTTAAGCAGTAGATGGGCAAAAGAACCAGATATATCTGAAGCAGAACACAATAAAGGCGTAAGCTATCGCAATCAAGCAGCTGAAACCTTTAAGATATTCAAACAACAAATAGATCCAGCCTTTGTAAAAATACTAAACCTTGAACCTGCCGACCCAGAAAACATTCAATCTGTAAAAATGACTCCCAATGAAAAAATGTTTTTAGTGGGAATGCAATCTCTACAATCTCAACAAAATCAACGTCACAATCAATGGCTCCAAAGTTTAAGAAGAACATCTGAAAAGTTGCAAAATCAATTTACAGATGTGTATAAAAAATTTTTTTCTTGGATTCAAGGCATTATGCACCTAACATCTGACAATGATGCAGATAGTATTACAGAGGCCATACATGAAAACGAAAGAAAAGATCTTGAAGATTTTATTCTCGAGCTAAAAGAACATCAAAATGAACTGAATAGCTTGAATGAATCAGTAGAAAAAAATGAAACAAAAATATTTAATATTTATCTTAAGCGATTCAATGAACTATACCAACACACTAATTGGAAACTTGAATATGATGAAGAATATGGCCAATTTAAAGTCATAATTCCAAAAGCTCTCACGACAGAAGTGAATGAATTTGAAAGAGTGGATGAATTTGAGTTAGTTGATTAGCGCTCAATATATTTTTAATTTTTTTGATTTATAAAAAGTCTTGGATATCCCGAGACTTTTTCTTTTATCCCATCAAAAAACTCTAACCAATCTTTGATAATTCTAAGGTATCTTCCCTTTTGCCCAGCATGAAAACCTGTACTTTCTTGAATTTTGCAGTATCCTATTTTATTGCACAATGGTTACTACAAAAGAATTATAATCTAATATACGATCACGATGCTGTTTTCGTATTAATCTAAAAAATAAATGTTCTTATTTAAGAAAGGTCACTGCATATGATTTCATCGGTTGTACAATTTTTTTATCCCGATATTAAACGCGACGAAGTAAAAAAATATACACTTCTTGCTGTTGCATTTTTGTTCACAATTGGTGCTTACTGGCTCCTAAGACTTCTTAAAGATCTCGTACTCTACAAACTTGCATTCCCTGTAAGCCTTGGCTACAACCCAGACGAAGGTCGTCAATGGGCTCCTATCACCAAAGCAATTTCACCGTTTGTCGTGCTTGGTGTCGTTATGATCTACACAAAATTGGTCGACTTGTTTGAAAAACATAAACTGTTTTACATCATTGCATCATTCTATACTCTATGCTTTGCAACAATTGGTACTATTCTGTACTTACAAGCAACTCATGGTTCTGAATTTGTTGGTGCACCTATTTTGAAATACACCGGTATTTGCAACTACCTTTTAACTGAATCACTTGGTTCAGTGCTTGTTGCTCTTTTCTGGTCATTTACGATCAGTATTTCAACAACTGATCAAGCAAAAAGAGCTTTCCCTTTTGTGGTAGCACTTGGTCAAATCGGTTCAATCACTGGTTCATCGTTGATGCTTATCAAAAGCTTGCCAACATGGCCACTATTTGCAGTTGCAGTTGCATGTTTAGTTGGTTTGATCTCAGCGATCTACTACTTGAACGCAACAACTCCAGCAGACCAAATGAGATCTGATAAAGAAGAGAAAAAATCAAAACCAGACATGCTTGCAGGTATCAGATTACTGTTAACTCAGCCGTACCTGATGGGTGTGCTTGTTGTATCTACATTCTACGAAATCTCTGGTACCATCATCGATTACCAAATGAAATCACAGGCAGCTGTTTTGTTTGATGAAGCAATGTTCAAATGGTTCCTTGGTATCTTTGGTGTTGCATCAAACGGCCTTGCATTCCTGCTTGCTCTTTTGGGCACTAGTGCAGTTATTAAAAAGTTTGGTGTACGTGTTTGTCTTCAGCTTTATCCAGTTAGCTGCGCAATTGCGATCATTGCATTGTTTGTCTTCTATCAAAGCGGTCTTACATCAGCGCTCACTTTATTCTGGGCAACATTTGGCGTTATGATGATTGTTAAAGGTGTTTCATACGCAGTTAACAACCCTGTTAAAGATATGATGTACATTCCAACAAGCAAAGATGCTAAGTTCAAAGCTAAAGGTATCATCGATATGCTTGGTGGCAGATCTGCAAAAGCAACTGGTGCACAGATCGGTGGTTTCCTTAACGTTAAAGGAAACGCTTTAGCATCAATCCAAAACTTGATGCTATACGGTTCGCTCATCAGCCTTGGTATCATTGGTGTATGGATTCTTGCAGCATTTTATGTTGGCAGCAGAAACCAAAAACTTGTTAAAAGTGGTGAAATCATTGGGTAACACCAACGATTTATATCTAAATATTGCTCGATATGCAAAGACTTCGGCATTCTATATGTCGGAGTCTTTGCTCTTTAGACGAGTGTCTTTTCAAAAGGGATCTTTTGTATGTTATCAAATCTTGTCCAAACGTTTTATCCTGATATTAAACAGGATGAAACCAAAAAATTTAGTCTTTTAGCGCTTGCATTTTTATTTACCATCGGCACCTATTGGCTCATGCGCCTCCTAAAAGATTTGGTTCTCTACAAACTTGCTTTTCCAACCTCACTTGGCTGGGCTGAAGATGCAGGCAGACTCTGGATTCCTACCGTTAAAACACTTTCTCCACTTTTTGTTTTAGTGCTCGTACTTTTATATGGTCGACTCGTTGACATGCTTGAAAAACATCGATTGATGTACGCAGTTGCTTCATTTTATATGGCTATTTTTTCATACATGACCGTCATTTTATTTCTTAAACATTCTTATGGCGATGCCTTTTTGGGAAGATCACTTCTGGCAACAAGCGGTATTTTAGGATACTTGTTTACTGAAAGTTTTGGTTCACTCATGGTCGCACTATTTTGGTCATTTACCATCAGCTCATCAACAACCGATCAAGCCAAACGAGCATTCCCTTTTATTGTCGCAGCAGGACAATTTGGTGCCATTGGTGGTTCAGCGCTCATGCTCATTAAAACATCGATCATTTGGCCATTTTATGCATTTGTTGTTGTTTGTCTTGCCTGCTTTATTGCAACCATTTCTTACCTGATGAAAACCATTCCTGCAGACCAAATGCAAAGTGATACGCATCATGAAAAAAAGAAGGTACATCATGCTTGGAGTGGATTCACCTTACTTTTCACCCAACCGTACCTGATTGGTGTGTTAATCGTTTCAACTTTTTATGAAATCGCTGCAACCATTGTTGAATACCAAATGAATTCACAAGCATCCTTGATTTTTGATCACGTGCATTTCAAATGGTTTAAAGGTTTATACGGCGTATCAATCAACACGTTAGCATTTCTGATTGCCCTTCTGGGAACAAGTTATGCTATCAGAAAACTTGGACCAAGAATCTGTTTGCTTATCTATCCTCTGCTTTTTGCATTGTCTCTTGCAGGGCTCTTTGTTTATTACACTAAATTTTCACCTTCTGCCTATTATTTATTATGGGCAACATTTGTGGTCATGCTCATCGTAAAAGCAGTAGCATATGCCCTTAACAATCCCATAAAAGAGATGATGTACATTCCAACCAGCAAAGACGTCAGATTCAAAACTAAAAGTATCATCGATATGTTTGGTTCAAGATCTGCAAAAATGTCAGGAGCCCAAATTGGTGGATGGCTTAATGTTGCAAGCAACCCCGCACAATCAATCCAAAACTTAATATCGTATGGTACGATCATTAGCCTTGGAGTCATTAGTGTATGGTTCATGGCAGCAGTTTTTGTCGGAAACCAAAACGCAAAACTTCTCGATCAGAACAAAATTATCGAATAAAAAAGGATAATCATGAGAGTAGTAAAAAGTTCATACAACGCGTTGTTATGGATACAGATCATTACCATCTGTTTTTACAGCGCAATTCAAACAAGCCAACCCATATCGATCAACAAAAATTTACCCAAGATCATGGACGCTATCACCACACTTCCTGTAGCAAACCAACCAAGCAACATCAAACAATCTCTTACCTTTATGCTGGAAGGTGGCCAAATATGGAAAGCAATCGCTCAAAACAAACTGTACAATGCTCTGTTTTTATCAACACTTTCGACCAATGATGCTGGCATCATGCAGCAAGCACTAAATAGCTCTGATGATAAATTCTGGATCCTGATTTGCAAAGACGCCAAAGTCCAAGAAGCCATTGAGCACTGCAACATCCCTTTCACGCGCGATACCAGTGCAATGCATGAATATAAAATGCTCTTTCGTATCACCTACATTCGCATCCATATCACCAACCAAGACGTTTTAACAACGATACAAAAGTCATATGAACATGCAGTCATTGCACTTCAATGGTTTTTGTATGCACAAGCAATTTTGCAAGATTCTATTTTTACTTCAGGAATGCTGACTATCCCGGACCCGCAGTACTCTTTATTTCAGTTCCTAGATGGATACGCAGAGCTTGTGTCTGCTCGCTATCGATTTTACTCAGGCATGCACCCACATTCTTGGTGGCAACCAAACGCCTACACCCGATCATCTAGTTGCTGGCCCCACAAAAAACAGTTTCATGACACGATGTTTGGCATCGATTTTCACAGCGACGATCATAAACCTCTCAACATACTGCCCAGCAACAACTCTCACCTCATGTTTTGTGCACTTGATAACGGACTGACAGCGATCAAATGGGAAGAATTTGGCGTAACCCTTAACGTTAAAGATCGTAACTTCAGTGCGCTCAAACACACTTTAAATCCATTCAAAAATAAAAAAGCAGATGGCATAATTCGTAAAGAAAAAATACCACAAGATGTCATGCTCCAGTTCAAATCACTTTTTGGATCAAGGATCAACAAATATCAATCAGACCTAATCGCCAAAGATGGTATAACAGCCATGCTTGAAATGCTTGACCCAAGCACACGTCAACTTTTTATTAATTTTTTAATCAAGCACAAAAAATATCCAACTCAAACTTTGACACTGCGCAAAGGCAATGAAATAATTTTACAACCGACATTGTTTAAAAGTTTATCGGCTGCGTAAAACAGAATTGAAATGTCTTGTCAAAAAGCGATAGCGTATACCAAAAAACTCTTGTGATTTTTTAAGATGAATGCATACTAAACAACATAAAAATGATCTCTGTTAACTTAATGGAAATACCCAATGAAAAAATTCATACAACTTTTACTGCTGAGCGTAAGTCTTGCACACCATGTACACAGTGCTCAACCAGAAACAAGACCAAGATCGATTCAAGTAAGGGAAATTCAACAACAAAAAAGAAGTGTAAGAGTCAAAAAATATTGTACTCTAGTTTCGTTAGCAACAACATGTGTAACATCAATGTCAAACGGAGACTCAAACATTGATACAGCATTGATTGCAACCTCTGCTACTCTGTCAGCTGGATGTTTTTTCGCTTACTTGTACCAGGTATATCAACTAGAAAAACAAATAACACGATTCAACAATGAACGCCCACATTAACTTTCACAAAATAAATATGGAAATACCCAATGAAAAAATCACTAAAATTTATACTGTTTGTCATGAGCTTTGGACATCTTGTACACAGCGTTCAACCAGAAATAACACAAACACGAACTCAAAAAGAGCAACAACAACAGCTGCTGGCCCCACCACCCCCACGAAAAGAAGCAATAACATTCATACGAGATTGTGCTCTAATTTCGGCAACAGCAACATGCATAGCATATGCAATATCAGATACAAATAATCATGAACATAAACAAATTGTGAGAGCCCTTGGTTTTCAGTCGGGTCTATTCGCAGGTATATGCATTGGCGAGTACCTATGCACAAAAATATTAAACATATCTCCAAAAAACAATGAACGCCCACATTAACTCTCACAAAATAAATAAGAAAATTTAGCACTTAAAAAAACTGGCAGCCAATTACAGCTACCAGTTTTTTTATTTGAATTGCAAAAAAATTTATTTGATTTTTGCACCCAACGCAATACCTTCACCAGGATTTAAAACCGAAAGTTTTCCATCGCTTTCTGCGGTCAGCATCATGCCTTGTGACTCCATGCCCATCATCAAGCGGGGTGGAAAGTTGATGACAAAAACACCTTTTTTACCGATCAAATCTTGAGGTGATAAATATTTGCGCACACCGCTCAGTATCTGACGCTTGCCCAAATCACCAAAATCAACTTGCAGCTTCATCAATTTGTCTGACTTTTCAACCGGCTGCGCATCCCCGATGAGTCCTACGCGCATATCGACTTTTGCAAAATCATCAATCGTAATGTTTGCTAACGCTGCAACAACAGATGTTTTATCACTGGATCCTCGGATCAAGTCCGAGGACAATTGTCTCTTTTCTTCCACGGGTTTCGACTCCACTTGCTTGATTTCACATTTCTGAAATAATGTTTCGGTTAAACTTAAGCTACACAGACCAGTCCACACACCACCCTGTGCAATCAAATTATGATGCACTGCTGGTTGTACCCGGTACCCTACGCCGCTGAGTAATTTTTCCATTTTTTCTGGCATCACGGGCCAGAGCATCAGACCAATCACGCGCAAGCTGTATGCAGTAGCTGCAATCGATTCTTGAAATGCGGCAGTGTTGGTAGTTGCTGTTTTCCATGGCTCTGCTGCTTGCAAGTACGCATTCACCTGATTAATATATTCCCAAATGCGATTAACTGCGCGATACAAAAAACCTTCTTCAATCAATTGCATTGCTTCTTTCATCATTTCATTGCATGCCCCATGCAAAGCCTGAGCTTGCGGTGACCATGCTTGTGGTGCTTGCACCTGAGTATAATGATATTTATGAGCAAGAACTAAGCATCGATTGAGTAAGTTACCCAAATCATTTGCAAGTTCACTGTTAATCGATTGCTCAATGTCTGCAATGCTAAACTGAGAGTCTTGCGTAATAGCCATTTTACGCGTCAAATAATATCGAATTTGATCAACACCATAGATCGTTGCAAGCGACTGGGGATCAATCGCGTTACCCAGTGATTTTGACATTTTCTGATCACCAATTTTAATCCATCCATGCACCAACAACGTTTCAGGCATTTGCAGCCCTGTTGCCATCAAAAATGCTGGCCAATAAACCGCATGGAAACGAACAATATCTTTACCAAGTATTTGCATGTTTGCTGGCCACCAATGATGAAGCTGATCCTCTTTGCCAGGAACACCGTACCCAACACCCGTGATGTAATTGTTAAGAGCATCAGCCCAGACATAGGTTACATGCTTATCATCACCCGGAAATGGAATACCCCAGCTCACGGTGGTGCGTGAAATACTTAAATCTTTTACGCCTTCTTTAACAAAAGAAATAACTTCATGTAACCGCTCTTTGGGTGTAATAAAATTTGGATGTTTTTCGTACAACTCCAGCAACCGATCTTGATAAGCCGACAATCTAAAAAAATAACATTCTTCAGATAGTTGATTGGTTGGACGATGACATGATGGGCAAGTAACTTCAGCAGCTCCTTCAACGATATCTTTATCCGTGACAAATGTTTCGCATGGAGTACAGTACCAACCAACATATTGGCCTTTATAAATATCACCCTGTTGCATTAATCGCGATATCCATGTTTGCACCGCACGCACATGATCACTATCCGTTGTACGAATAAATTTGCTGTAATCAATGTTATACAACTTCCACATATCGGTGTATGCAGGAATAAAACTATCAACAAATTCTTTAGGCGACTTTTCAGCCTTCTTTGCTGCTTCTGCTACTTTTTGACCATGTTCGTCAGTACCAGTCAAAAAAAAGACATCTTTACCCAGAAGTTTATGATAACGAGCTGCAACATCAGCAAGCAGCGTTGAATACAAAGATCCAAGATGAGGAGCTGCAGTTACATAATAAATGGGAGTTGTCACATAAAAACTATTTTTTTTCATTCAATCTCTTTTGTGTTTATAAGGATCATACTCTACCGCCGCTCGCCCCGAGTGTCCGGCGTAGCTGAAAGCGACGCCTGGATGTATCGAGGGGTAACTATTTTCAACTTCATCCACAAATTACTATGAAGCTTTAAATTTTATCCAAAAATCATTAAGCGCTTTTTGGGTAAGTCCATGCTGAAAGACAACCAGTTTTTCAAAACTGTCGCTGCCAGGATATAATCCTGAAATACCGACATACTGGATATCAAGATCTTTAAACGCTTTTTTAATGGTTGGTAAAATACAATATTTTTGAGCATGATGCATCATGACATCATAACTAAACAAAAACTCTAAAAATTGATAAATTTTATCATCTTTTTGCGTTGCAACATTGAGCACGACACTATCAACTCGAAGCATTGAACCCTGTGGTATCAAGGCAAATTTAATAAAATCATTATTCAACATTTGTCGACAAATGATTTCACGATCAGACGCTACAACGGCAAACGCTTCAGAAGATAAGAAATATCCTTGCCCAGAGTCGCTATATGCACCAACCCATCGTTTCTGTTGATACAATAAATTATGTATCGCCGTTAACTGATCCTGCGTAAAATGCCCTGTTAACGGAAAGCCCAGGAAGCGTGCTGCAAGGAAAATCGATTCACGAGCATCTTCAGTCATACCAATCATGCCACCCACAACATCATCATGATTAAATAACATATTGAGCGTTACTTCACGATCACCGACCATACGACTATTGTAACCGATTCCAAACACATCCCAGTAGAGCGGGATTGAATAATCATTTTGGGGATCAAAATACATACCTAAAAATTCTGGATACATATTTTTCAAAAACAAGCATCGGTTTTTATCTATTTTTTTAATCAAATTATTTTTGATCATCGCTTCAATAATAAACCCTGATGGCAACATAATATCGCAATCAATGGACGACATTTTTTCTAATTTGGTCAGCAATTCTTCACTGCTTTCATAGTAGGTCAAGTAAACCTTAATTCCTGTTTTTTGCTCAAAAGCACGAACCATATTTTCATCAATACGATGAGCCCACGTATAAATTCGCAGTGAATTCATATCAATCGGACTTTTTTGTACCAACTTTGGCACCATCAAAAAGCCATAAATAATAGCAATCCATACTAAAACCAAAAGAGATCGTACGATATATTTCAATATTTCGCTCATGCTATCCTCCTAATCTTTAAATAGATTGCGTTGAAATGTCATCATGATCAACAAAAGTAAGCAACTACCTATCAACATAATCGTTGAAAGCGCATTGACCACCGGAGAAATTCCGGAACGAATCATTGAAAAAATATACAACGATAAGGTTTGAACTGAAGAACCAGAACAGAAAAATGAAATCAAAAAATCATCAAACGAAATAATAATCGATAGTAAAAAAGCTACCAACAATGCTGGATATAAAAATGGAACAATCACATGAAAGAAGGTATATCGCATCGACGCACCAAGATCAAATGATGCTTCAATCAAGCTTTTATCCAGCTCGTCGTAACGCCCTTTAATAATCGGCATTGCAAAACCAAGACCTAAAAGTGTGTGCCCCGCGATCAATGTGGTAAGTCCAAGAGGGATCATGCAATATGAGAATATCGACAACATACCAACAGCAAGAACAATGTCAGGAATCAATGCATTACTATAAAATATACCGATAAGGTCTCGTTGATATCGTCTCAGCCCATGAATAAACATCACCGACATACTCACACTCAAAAGCGATGAAACACTGGCAACAATGATCGAATTATGAAATGCTCGCCAAATCTCTTCAGAGTGAAAAAGATCTGAATACCAATGCAAAGAGAAACCTTGCCATGCATCAGGAAATCCGCCTTTATTAAACGAATACAAAACCAAAACAAAAATCGGCGCATACAAAAATAAATATACACAGCTAACAAATATAGGAAGCGCTGATTTTGAAATATTCATGAACTATACCCTTTGTAAACGATCAACCAATTTATTTAAAAGTAATTGATATCCGCGGATAGATACAATAAAAACGCATGAACTCAGGCACGTAAATGCAGCCCCCACATGCCAATCTTTTCCAATAAAAAAATACTCTGCTATCAAATTACCCACAAAATAGTTCTTTTGCCCTGCAATAAGTGATGGAATAGCATATTCACCAAAAGAGGTAACATACACCAAAAAAAATCCCGTCTTTACCCCTTGAATTGACAATGGTAAAACAACGCGACAAATCGTTTGAAAATAAGATGCACCCAAATCAAGAGAAGCTTCAATCCACCGCACATTAATTTTTTCAAGCGTTGAATAAAGCGGCATAATCATAAACGGCAAATACACATGAAACATCACCAAATACATTGAAAACTGACTGTTGAGCAAATGCCCTACATCAAGGCCAACAAAATATAAAAAGTTATTGATAACCCCATGTTTTTCTAAAATAAAAAACCAAGCATACACTTGAACGAGTAAATTGGTTAAAAATGGCAACACCGCTAAAAACATTAATGTTGAACGCATCCTATCAGGCGCGCAAAGAGCTACGTAGTAGGCAACAGGATAAGCAACAAGTAAACAACTAATTGCCGTAACAGTTGCAAGCAACATTGACCGGAAAATAACTAAAAAATGAGATAATTTGAAAACTTCAGCAAAATATTCGAGTGTCACAAACTGAAATAATTCAGTACAAAAACTCAGTTGTATCACAAACAACAACGGCAAAAAACAAAAACTAATTTGCCACGCTAAGGCAGGCGCCATAAAAAAAAATGATTTTTCAGACTTGAATATATTTTTAAAAATTTGCACCATGCGCCCCTTTTAGTTCACGGTTCTTGTTGTTTGAATGTAATCGTATAGTTCAAAAATTACTTGTTTTTCAACAACACAACATTTTCTTTTTGCCAATAAACATACACGCGATCATCATAATCGATTACTTCACGCTCAAAATGCTCTTCATTTTGTTCAAAAACCTGAAGCATATAACCATTTTGTAAACGAACGTTATATTGCGTAAACCGACCTTGATACACAATCGATTGCACAATTCCAGATAATGTATTTGAAAAACCCTGTAGCATTGTTTTACTAATCAAAATCTTCTCAGGACGTATTCCGATACACGCATCTTCGTCAGCCTGAACTTCAACGCCCTCAGGAACCTTGATAGCGATGCAAATCATTTTATCAACATCTAAGTACCAGTCTTCACCATGCTGCACCATGACACCCTGGATAATGTTGGTTGTTCCCACAAAGTTTGCAACAAAAACTGATTTTGGATTTTCATAAATTTCTTTAGGTGTACCAACTTGATCAATTTGACCATTTTGATTCATAACTGCCATTTGATCAGCTACGGTAAGCGCTTCTGTTTGATCATGCGTGATGTAGACAAATGTTGTTCCCAAATGATCTTGCAACTCAATGAGCTCAAGCAAAACTTTTTCACGAAGTCGCAGATCAAGCGCTGCAAGCGGTTCATCAAACAACAATACTTCTGGTTCATTGATCACAGCACGTGCAATTGCAACGCGTTGCTGTTGGCCCCCAGAAAGCTGCTTGACACTTTTGTACAAGTTTGACTCAAGATGAAACATTTTAATTACTTTTTCAACTTTTTGTTGAATCGTGTCAGGCGTTAAGTTACGAACTCGCAAACTATAGGCAATGTTATCGTACACATTCATGTGCGGAAATAATGCATAATTTTGGAATACGGTATTAACACTTCGTTTGTTAACCGGAACATGGGTGATATCTTGATGCCCCAAAAATACTGAACCCATATCGGGAATTTCAAGTCCCGCAATCATGCGCAAAATAGTTGTTTTTCCACAACCACTAGGCCCAATAAGAGCAAAGAATTTACCACCAGGAATTTTTAAATTTAAATTATCAAGAATTACATCATCGCCATAAGATTTTGTAATACCTTGTAGCACTATGCCTTTCATTTCTTATTCACCATACGCGCCCATATAATTGGAACCACAACGTCAGATAGCGTGCATGGGATAACCACTGCTACCAACATCAAAACAAAGAACATACCTAAATGTTCATGAAAATTTTCAAGACCATGTCCAATAGCATAAAAAATTGATGCCATAGCGCTAATGAACGTATGAATAAAATGAAGAGATGCTGAATGATCTTCAGTGTGACCTTCTTTTCCACGAGGAATAATCATGCCGTTAATGACACCAATTGCAAGAAACGGAATAATATTTGCAAGCTCTGACCTGAAACAGATATGAAGATCCATTTCAACGCCCAAAAGCCTACCAGCTGCATACGGCAGCAAAATATCGGCAATCGTACAAAAAACAACTGATGAAACAACGCCGACCAGAATTCCTGCAACGACATTTTTTGAATAACGATAAAAGGTAACCATCGTACCACTTGCCGCAAACAAAATATGCGCAAAGTGAAAACTATGAAAGAGAATATCCATCCCAGAAACCATGCCACATGCGTCATGTGCATGATCATGTACATGATGTGCAGAGATAGCGGCTAAGCCAAACAGTACCGATATCATGCTCAGGAGCATAAGCGCAAGTGCAACTGACAGGGTTCCATAAGGCAAATGATGAACGAGTTCATGAGAAAAAATTTCCCAGATCGATTTTCGCGAGATATTATGAGCTTGCAGACAGCTTGTATTTACTTCTAAAGACATCCTTAATTCCCTAACTTTTTAGAAAAAATATACCGTGGTTACAGTATAACAATCAACTTAGTTTTTGCTATAAAAAATTTCAGTCCAAATCGGTTTTGGTTTTTATTACTTTGTGTGCTACAGAGATTACCGCCTTCGCGGTAATGACAAGAGTGAGAGAACAAATGATACAAATGAAAACATTTAGGTTTTGAAAGAGATCTAATCAAAAAACAAACTACTTCAACGCAATATTTTTTCAAAAGTCTTTTTGTCAACCCACCGATATTCTTTAACAGAGTAACCTGAAGTTTCAAGCTCATAATCCTCTCCCCTCATTACAACTCTTAATTGAAGATTATCAAGAAACGGTACGCTACATTTATTTTCTATATTTTTTTTCAAAAAATTTATAATTGCTTGCAAGTGTTGCGAGCTTAGCGGTACTTCAACCTCAGGTCCTTTCAATGCTAGTTCAAAAGTTTTTTTGTCCCACAACACAGATCTTTCTTCAAAACACTGTGTGTCATCATGCTTAGTTTTTTTGAAAATAGCTGAAGCTTTAAACTCAAAGACTCCTTCATTATTCACAACCCTAAGTTGACGATCATCAAGATGAGGTATCCTATAATTATTTTCTTGCAAAAAAATCTTAATGTGTTTCAAATCTTGCGAAGTTAGCGGTACTTTAACCTCAGATCCTTGGCCAACTACGCCCAAAAAACTAACAATAAATATGATACAAACACTGACATAATACTTATTTTTACAATTCATTATCCTGATAATCGACTAGAGGTTGTTGATTTACATCTCTTTGATTAAAAATATAGCATATCACGGTCTCTCTTAGAGATCGATCCAAAATCATTCGTGTAGTCTTTAAAATCATTGGTTCAGATGAAACGGCTGAACCCGCAGCATGAACATGCATAGAAAACAACATGACATAAACACTGATATAAAATTTATTCATACAAATCCTTACTTGAATTTCCACATTTTTCTTATTGGACTTCTTTCGATACTCAGCCTTACTCCTACTTAGACTCTCACTCTCTACCATCCCGGACTCGATCCGGGATCCATGTTCACTCTTTTTGTGCAGGCATTGGATGGATTCCGGATCTTCGTCGCCTATGGCTCCTGTCCGGAATGGTAGAGTGAATGTGGTTGTAAAAATATTAAAGAACCAGGGTTTCGAAAGAGATCTATTAGAAGTTTGATTACTCCCTTTCTGAACTATGCGCATGAGCTTCCATAACTCCTTCAGCAACTCTTTCAGCGAACCATTCTAGTGTAAAAATAAGCGCCAAGCTCGGCTTATCAGGCTCTTCAAGATATACTTTATAATATTCTCCAAGTACATCTGCAGACCTTACAAGAGTCACAGCAAACTTCCATTGATCAGGGTTATCATTTATATATTTGATACGAGACCTATAATCAGCTATCAATGTCTGAGGAAAAGGATATTGAACCAGCTTAGTTGTTACATGCTTTTCAGCACCCTTCACAACTGCTGCTCGAATTCGCGGAGTTAATGGTACTTCAACCTCATATCTTCGATCTGCTGCGTTCAAAGAAAAGGCAATCAACATAACACAAATACTGATATAAAATTTACTCAAGAAAATCTTTCTTGATGCTATTTATCTTCGCTATTGTCGCATTAAATTCTTCTTTTTGTATAAACCTATCAAAACAATTAACAGCGTCTCCTGTTAACGATAAGCATTGACGTGAAAATTTAACCATAACGCCCTTTTTACCTTCTTCTGTACACCGTTGAATAGTCGCCTCAGTTATTATAGGCGCACCATCACTATTGCAAACATCCAAATCTTGCTGAGTCAATGGTACCACTGATTGATCCTCAGATGGCTGAGCAAGAAGCTTTTCATTAAGAGTCCTAAGAAGCTTCATTATTTGCATTTGCTCACGCTGCCCCTGTTCTCTCCTTGTACGTTGAGAATCAGACGCACCCAAAGACGAAGCAAACAACATGACACAAATACTGACATATAATTTATTCATACAAATCCTTTATTCTTAAGCGAAAATCAATTATTTTTTACGAATTGCGCGCACGATCCTGCATCTTTTCAAAAGATTCTTTTAGCATCATCAAAGACATCATCAAAGAAAGATTGTTCTCACGGTTCACTGTAAGATTAACGTTATAGCACGCTTGACTCTCATGTTCACATTGCACAAAAGTCCCAGCCCTTATATTCAAAGGTGCTCAAAAAGCAATGCTCAAATCGTCCTGCATTGCTCGCAAAATTCGCGGAGTTAGTGGTGCTTCAGCCTCAGGTTGTCGATCCGCTGCGCCCAAATCGGAAGTTTCATTGCTGCGTTCCTGGCTATACGCCCGAGCTTGTATTTCATCGAAAGCTCTTTTTGGAAAAACGAATCGCAAGCATCTATCATTAGAACTTGCAGGCCTTACCCCATAAAATGTTTGGTCTGAGTCTACACACTCTTCAAGAATAAAAGTTTCACCTTCTAAACGATCCAAGCGGGATATAATCAAATCAATATTAGACGAAGTATCAGCATCAGTCTTCATAGCTTCTAAATTCTCTCGAACAGCATCCATAACTGCTCTCTGAATTCGGGGAGTCATGATTGTTCCAGGCAAAGAATTTTCTTGCATTGCACCCAAAAACGAAGCAAACAACATCACACAAATACTAACATACAATTTATTCATACAAATCCTGACTTTCTTGTAAATTTTTAGAATATCTCTACCAACAGCATCCAGGGTACCAATTCAACAAAATAATACAAACAGTACCTTGATAAAAAAAGTTAAAACGCCTGACCCAAGCTGATGCACCAAACGCGACGTGACTGAAAATCAGGTTTATCAATTTTCCATTTGAATCCCAGATCAATGCGCAGTGGACCAATGGGGGTATCATAGCGAAAACCAAAGCCAGAACCGGCAAAGAAATGATTTTTAAAACTGTCTTGAATACTATTTTTAAACAATGCACCGCAATCCGTAAACAAAACAATTCCAAAGTTTTTGTACACGCCGCAACGCAGCTCGGTGTTCAAATTGAACATCGTTCTGCCACCCTGAGGAGCATAACGCCAAACATCGTTTGCGCACGGCGGAAGGCCAGCATGCGCGTCCTTGATGGGCTCAGTCAGCTCACCAAAAGGTGGACAATAATCAGTGTCATAACCACGAATAGAAGCCGGACCACCCAAATAAAAACGTTCGATAGGATGCAGTTGCTCAAAGCTGCAATTAAAAACATGCCCAGCACGTAACCGAATTGCTGCGGTTATTGCATTTGTTACCGGAACATACTGCGTATGCTCGGCTAAAATTTTACCAAAACTTGTTTTATGATTCATATCAAACACGCCCTTACAGGATATGAATGACACAAAACCTCGATGCGGATTTAATTCGTTGTCAACTTGACGCCACATAAACGTTGGTTCAACAAACAAATATCCTATTTTTTGTCCCAACAATTTTTTATCGTAGCAAATAATTTGATCAAGCGATGGTTGATCTCCTTCATACAGCCCAACAAACTCAACGCCGACAGAATTGCTCAGCATTGCTCGTCCCAGCGTGCGCGACAATGCCCACAAAACACCTTGGCGACCAGCACGATACAATGATGCTTGGTTCCCGATAAATACTGGTTCTTGGTACAGCTCATCATAACCCTTCAGCTGACATCGAATATTTTTACCTCGAAACCAAGGAATATCATAGGTCATGCCCATATCACGATAAAACCGAGTAATATTTGCATAAACAGTCCATTTATCAACAGAAGAAAACAGTTGGTTCACTGACAAACTACCACCAACTTTATAGGTAAATCCACGCTTTGGTTGTAAGTTTTTACCAACTTGCTGCAACCCAAAACTTGATTTAATTTCAAAGCGATCAGCATCAATTAATTTAATAAAAACAGGCTTACGACCCAATTCATCCACTTCTCTGCCCGGATAAATCTGTACACTGTCAAAAATTTTTATTTCTTTAAGATTTTTGAGTGTCGCTTCAAGCTCTTTTTTATCCCAATCATCACCCTCTTGATACGTGCATTCTTTCATTAATTCATGATAGGAAACTTTTGCATTACCCAAAATGATAGTTTTTCCAAATTTTGTCCGGGCTTCGTCATGACCTGGCCCTAAATTATTGATCGCAACAATGTCCGTCAACCGAGGTTCACCTTCATCGACCATGATCCAGTATTCATAACTATTGGGGTGCTTGCCCCTCACAAATTCTTCTTTGCATATTTTTATGTCCCAAAAACCAGCAGCCTTGTAAGCTTTTATAAAATTTCCCATTGATTTTTTAAGAAGATCTTTATCATAATATCGCGCCTTGAGCACAGGCCCAAACGCAACTTGTGCCATAGCTTGAGCGCCCTGAAATCCATTGTTGATAACACGAACAGCACTGACGCTGCTACGAGCACCTTCACGGACAAAACAAAACATTCGTTGCCGCTCTTCTTTTACTGAAACATGAACATTAAAAAAACCCTTATTTTTATACAGCTGCTCGATTTCATCAACAATGATTGACCCAGGAAAATGCCAAGTTGATTTTCCATACAACAATAAATGTTCTAAAATCTGGTTTTGTTTAAAAAAATCATTGCCCCATATGACAAATTCTCGTTTTTTTTCCAACGTTACCCGAATATCAAGGTTAACCTGATGCTGAGCAACAATCATCGTTGGTCGAACCTGTATCCCAATATCAATAAAACCTTGTTGACCCAGCAACGCTCGAACCTTATTTTGAACATGCTCTATCAACACCGAGGTATAATATTTTCGTTGTAATTTTTGAACAAAAAGCTCTGACAACCATGCCGACAAATGGCGTAAATCAACTAAATCTACATTTCCAACACAATCAACAGCTGTCTGAACAGATCCTATGCGAAATCGACTACCAGGCATCACCCCACAACGAACCACAACATTTTTAAAATCATTTTCAGGCAAAACCAAATCATGAATTTGCGCCTGCAAATATCCCTGCTCCTGAAGCACAGTTTTCATATGCTCGATCGAATGATGATGTTTATTTTGATCAAAAATATCCCCCGGATCCATGACATATAAATTTTTAAGTGTCTGTTTATTGCGCAAAAAACCGGTCATTTTAATATAATCAACCACAACATGCTGGCTCAAAACTATCTTCAGATCAAACAGATCACTTTCAATCTGCCCACATTCAAACCTAATGGATTTAAACAATCCCAGCTGGCGTATATAAAAAAGGCCATTTAAAAGCTGTTCACGCGTCATTATCCCATCTTGAGAAATCCCTGAAAGTACGGCTATATCTTCAGGTTTATACATTCCATCAACTTCAAAAACAACCTCACGCACCGTAAAGGCTTGGGGCATTTTATCAATAATCAGTGAGCGATAATCATCCAACTCAACTTGAACAGTAAGCGGATAGGTCGATTGAGACGAGGCCTCAGACGCACTCACAGAAATCTGCGCCAAAAGCAGTGCTACAAAAATATAAAACACGGTATTTTCCGAAAATGTTACAATTAAAAAGTCCCTGTATACATTGTATCATTTTTTTAAAAACGACCCAAGCCGTAACTCAAATTCAAAAAGCTCTTTTTTCAATTTGCTGACATAACCTAGATTACTCATCTTGTTTTTACGTATAGTTACCAAAAATAAGAGCTGTTTAATTGTTGAAAGTTACAAAAAAATGATTTATAAAAAACATGGCCCTATGTTGTTAAAATCGCTGAGCTTGATAGCAGTACTGTTAAGTTTTGGTAGCATACAAACAGCCACCGAAAAGACATTTAAACAACCTCTTAAGCCGAAGCATCCACACAGAAGTGAGCAAAAATTAATTGCGGCCATTGATCGCTTCGCCGCTGCATCTACTTTAGATTTTTCAACACATGACGATGCATCTTTCTTAGATATTTCGTCAAAGATACAACAAATGATAAAATTAGAAGATCAACAAACTGCATTACAAGATACAAAAGTTACATTAAAAGAAATAAACAAAAACGTAAATTTAGAAGCTCAAAAAGCTGCATTTAATTCCATCAAGCAAATTTTAAAAAGTGGTACCAGTGCCAATGCCAAGAAAAATGGATTATCAGCATTACAACTTGCAATTTTAACAGGAAGTCTTGAACTGGTAGAACTACTTCTGAAATATAAAGCCAATCCCAATCATGTTGCCCGTGACGGCACAACTCCACTTGCTATGGCATTAAACCTGAGGGCATTACATTTAGGTACAACTGATGAAAAAGTAACTCTTAAAATAATCGAAGCTTTAATTAAAGCTGGAGCTAAAGTCAACATGGCAATAACAACGAAATATCCAGAATTTGACTCCACTGATCCCGAGACACGCAAGGTAATTGGATTTTCTCAAATCTATCGACTGCCACTAGAGATTGCTATAGAAAATCACGACACTGAGTCTGCAGAATTACTGGAAAAGAATTATGCAAGACAAGATAAACATGCTCTCATCAATGCTATAACAAAGAATGACTTGGTTCTTGCTCAAGGTTTAATTCATACCGGCATTGATCTTAACGTTAAAGATAAGTATGGCGATACCGCTCTTATCTTGGCAACTCAACGTGGTTACATTGCTCTTGTTAAAGCTTTAATTGCTGCCGGAGCTAAGCTTGATCTTAAAAATATGCTTGGTGAGACTGCCCTTATGCAGGCAACACTAAAGAATAATACTACTCTTGCTCAAACTTTAATTACTGCCGGAGCTAATGTTAACTTGAAAAGCAAGTTTAACATTACTGCCATTTTTGCTGCTATATTACACAATAACTCTGAGCTTGTTCAAGATTTAATTAAAGCTAAAGCTAATGTTAATTTTCAAAATAGTAATGGCCAGACTGTTCTTATCTTGGCAGCAACGAGTAATCAAACTACTATTTCTCAAAATTTAATTAAAGCCGGAGCTGATGTTAACCATCAAGATAACTTTGGCAATACTGCTCTTATTTGGGCTGCTGGAAATAATAACCTTACTCTTGTTCAAGATTTAATTAAAAACGGAGCCAATGTTAACTTGAAAGCCTTAACAGGTAAAACTGCTTTAAATTACGCACAAAGCAAAGAGATTAAAGAAATCTTAGAAACTGCAGCTCAAGCCCAAAATGCCAAACCTAAATCCTGATTATTGGAAGAGGTTCAAACGGCTTGTATCATGAAAAGCACCTACAGGAAGATTCATTGCCATCTAGCGCAATAAAGTTACTCTTCAAGCATCAGCGCAATCACCTTACGACCATCCTCGGTCAAAACAGGTTTACCATTCACATATTCAACATAAACTTGGTCAATCTCTATATTCTTATCTGGCTTCCCAAGCAGATAAATAAAATATGTGCCACTAGATTCATCAGGCCACATCTCTACTATCTTTAATGGATCATTTGCCGGAGTAACAGCATGCCTTGCACGGCCAACAAAAGCAGGGCTGCTACCAGAATTTTTTGAAGGCAGCAATGACAACGAACTTAAGTCCTCAACAGAGCTATTCGATTGGTGCAAAAACGCTATAGCCGCCTCCATAGCTTGCTCTCGATTTAATCCCTCGACCTGCTGAAAAATATAAGCAAGGTAATCTTTTTTATCTCTTTCTAAAACATATTTATGAGCACACAATTGTTGCATCAAGTTACGCAATTCCTGATAAGATTGATTTAAACCAACTCCCCTTACAAGCGCCATAGAACTAGCAAAACCTGACGATTCTGTGAGCGTAGGGCGTCGCTTCAAATCATTATCAGTTATAACGCCCTAGCCTTGCTAGGGGCTTGACGGTTTTTAGCAGCCCCTAGGGCTGCCGGTTGTTTTCTTTTCTTTTAACTTCTATTAACTTCTAAAACTCGCCTTGTTCTTCATATCCCGCAGAATCAAGTTGTTCTTGATTTTTAATGTAGGAACGTATTTGTTCCACTTCAAAACCAACTGTTGATACAGCATAACCTCGAGCCCAAAACTTTTCACCCGAAAAATTTCTTTGCTTGCCGCCAAACTGTCGAGCAACAGCAATCGCACTCTTTCCTTTAATATATCCAATAATCTCTGCTACTGAATATTTTGGAGGAATACTTATCAACATGTGAACATGATCCTGCACCATGCCTCCTTTTTCAATTTTACAATTTCTCTGTGTTGCCAATTCATGAAATTTACCTGCTAAAAATTTTCGTATCTGCCCATACAGCACTTTTTTGCGATATTTCGGCACAAATACAACATGATATTTGCAGTTCCATTTTGAATGACTTAAGCTTTCATAAGATGATATTGTTTGCATAAAATTCCTTTGTTGGACCGCCAAGCCCAACAATATTTTAGCAAACAATGTCATCGAAATCTAAATCTACCGGCTAAAGCCTTGATAGTCACACTAGTCAAACTAGTGGTTTACCTATCTTTCAATTAAATCCGCAATACTTCTCTTGATATCGTTAATGCTTAATGGTAAATCTTTAGGAGCAAATGACTGCAACCTTCCATCTGCTTCTAACAGATCTAAAACATACTTCTTCCCAGATTCATTCAAATACGGCTGGCCGTCACGTTGCACCGTTACGTGATTCTGCTTGAGAACAATATCAGGAACATTTGGTAGTCTATAAGGAGATTTTAAGCTTGTATCGGCATTTCTCTCAACGGTTAAGGCATGAATAAATGGATATTTTTTACTATATTCTTCATTCATAATTGGCAGCCCATGTACAATTGACACCATTCCCGGCTTAATGCGCTCAAACCTGTCTAGTTTCACGTCAGCAGCTCCTATTTCTTTGCCATCTTTAAAGTTAGCACCAATAGTAAACGTACCATCCACATTACGTGTCACATAACCACCTAAAACTTCTCTCTCCGAAGATCTTACCAGCGCACCAGGCCCTGAGACGGTAGTTAGTTGACCAGGCCTCTGTTGACCAGGATTATTCAAATGCGAACCATATTGACGCCCATGTAACAACAAGGCTATCAAAAACATTTGATACATAAAAACACCCCTTATATTAAAACAGTAATATTTTATCTACCGTTAGTTTACTTAATATCATATAGATATACATACATTTTCTTCAAAAAATAGCTAAGCAGCAGATGTCTCCAAGACAACCACATAAAAAAATCAATATTAAATCCTTGCATCATTTTTTTTAAAAACGACCCACGCTGTGACCCAATTTTAATAAAATGACCACGATCAAAGCAATTTTATCTTCTTTTAAAAAACTGCTATGCTAAATTGATATTGGATAACATTGAATCCAAATTTAATTGTTGTACCTTTAAACGTGATAAAAATTTATGAACACAGTACGAACACGCTTTGCCCCATCTCCAACAGGAATCATGCACATCGGAAATGTGCGCGCAGCCTTGATGAACTATCTGTTTGCTCAGCAGTACCACGGTACTTTTGTTCTACGTATCGAAGATACCGATCAACAGCGCAACATTGCGGATGGTACCAGATTTATTTTAAAACACCTGAGTTGGCTTGGACTAACACCTCAAGAAGGACCTGAAATAGGCGGACCATTTGGCCCTTATTTCCAGTCACAACGAGCAGCGATCTACAGCAAGCATCTGCAAGTTCTACAAGAAAAAAAATTAGCGTATCAATGTTTTTGTACACCAGAAGAACTTGAAGCACGCAGAAATCGTCAAATCGCTATGAAAAAACCGCCTCGCTATGAAGGTACATGCTTAAAGCTTAGTGCAACAGAAATCGAACAGAAAATGACTGCAAAAGCACCCTTTATCTGGCGCATGAAGGTCGATAGTACCAAAAAAATAAGTTTTCAAGATATGGCTCGTGGCACCTTAGAATTTGATTTGCAACATTTCTCAGATTTTCCGCTTACCCGCGAAGATGGCACCTTTACCTTCATCTTTGCAAATTGCATTGATGATTGTGAAATGAAAATGTCACACGTTTTTCGAGGTGAAGAACACCTGTCAAACACCGTCAGCCAAATCGTACTGTATCAAGCTTTAGAGTACAAACTACCAATGTTTTGGCACCTGCCCGTTTTATGCAATCAAGATGGCAAAAAATTATCGAAACGAGACAAAGGGTTTTCGCTTGAAGACGTGCAAGCACAAGGTTACTTGCCCGAAGCGATCTGCAACTACTTGGGAATTTTGGGTGCATCCTTTGAAAACGAAATCATGTCACTCACGCAGCTTGCGGCAGTGTATAAATTTACCAGCCTACACGGTGCCAGCCAGATCAAATATGACATCGAAAAATTAAAATGGATGAACCATAAATGGATTGCTGGTTATGATCTAACCAAACTGGTACAGCTCTGCAAACCATTCTTGGCACAGCAGTATGATATTGCCAAAACCTCTGATCAAACACTTGCTGTTCTGATCAAATCAATTCAAACCGATATGCAAACACTTGCCGACTGCGCAACTTTACTCAAATTTTATTTTGAGCGACCAGCTGTCAACGTGGCTGCATTCACTGAAATTGCTGATGCTGTCGTGTTTGATCAAATCAAAACCATCCTGCATCAAAACATAAACGATGAGTGGGAACCGTTCATAGCTGCCGTCAAACAACAATCCAAAGCAGCTGGAATACAGGACAAAATTTTATTTTCAACCATTCGAATATTTATCACAGGCTCCCCTAAGGGAATGCAACTGCATGATCTTTTTGTGTGCCTTGGTAGCAAAGAATTTTTTGAACGAATTAGATCGCTGTAAAGATTAGATGATTTCAGAAGAGGTCTATTTTATTTTGCGCTACGCAATAATATCTTGGCAGCTTGTTGGTCAGCATTAAAACGCCGCACGATAAGATCATTGTCTTTTGCTAGTTGCCGTTTGTCTTCAATTGGCCAATGCGCAGATGAACGATTATATTCACTTACTCTGTCTTCATTAAATTTTCGTATAGCATCATTGACCGGCAAGTCACGTAAACGGTCATAAGCTCTCATGATCTCTTCTCTGCTTGGATCATTGACCATAATCCCTAAATGATCCAACGCCTCCTTGCGTGTTTTTGGTATCTTAACCCGCAAATCATCTGGAGTAAGTCGATGTATATCCATCAGAGATTGACGACTTGCTACCGCAGGTACAACAGACCGAGATGTTTTAAGCTGAGATACTTTAGAACGAGATGGTTTAGACTGAACTGCTTGGGGATAGAAAATTTCAACATTGAACAACCATAACACTGCGTAAATTACACGAACATTTACCGAAAACTTCACAGAAAATCCTCCTAAAAAAATGATCTATTTAACTCTTAAAATAATAATTACTTTAAAAGCTAAACAAGAGTTTCTCCACAAAAATAAACGTTCATGAGCCAGAAGCCTCGATCATCAATCGATTGGGCAATTTCTTGAGGTCAAGAAAAACACCCCTGTCTAAAAGCTTATGAGCAATGTCTAAAAACACATGCTCCAGGTTGGGTGTCACAAAAAATTCAAAAACACTGTTTTCTTTATCGACCGTTCGATCAAAGGCTACATGCTCTGCGTAGCGCATGGTCGATGTTACCATCCAACAAAGTTCTTTTTGTACCCGAGCTTGATAATAAATTGAATAGTTCATAAGTATTTATCTTTGTGTCATTTATAAAACTTGTTCTGAAAATAAAAGCATGCTATAACCATACCATACTACGCGTTACTGCGTAACTAGCTTCGTATGGCTGCCGCCAGCTACTTGATGAATAAAAAATAGTAATCAGAACATACGAAGAAAAGTGTCCAAAAAAGAATGTGTAAATGTTTAAAATTATGCAAATTTTGTAGAGTGCATCGCCAAGTGCATCTCTGAGATTAAAGGATCTATGAATGGTATCGTCATCACGTGAAAAAATTGGTTTATGGACCGCCGTTATCATTGGAATAAACACCATGATCGGCGCTGGTATTTTTGGTACCACATCTCTGCTTGGATCTAAAATTGGACCAGCAGGAATTATTGCCTATGTCATTGCTTTTACCTGCGTATGGTTTATTGCGCAATCATTTGCACGCGTTGCCTATCTATTTCCCCAAGAAGGATCTTTTTATAACTATGCTAAGCAATGGGGCGGTCACAAACTCGGACTTGCTGCTGCAGGTGCCTACATCTGCGGACTACTTACCGCCATGGGTCTTTTAAACACGATTGCCAGCAAATACATTCATGATTTGATACCTTCTATTTCCTCAACACACTGGGGACTGATAACGCTGAGCGCACTCGTTGCACTCAACCTGGTTGGTGCAGTACTTTCTAAAGTTGGTCAATATATTTTAATTGCTCTGACACTGTACCCACTTGTTGTCACCACAGCTTTATGTTTAACCAACATAGATTTAGCAAACTTAACACCGTTTATGCCCTACGGCATTGGATCAGTAGTTGCTGGAACTAAGGTTGCTTTGTTTGGACTTTTTGGATTTGAAAGCGTTGCTTCTCTTTTTAACATTGTTGAACAACCTGAAAAATCCGTACCAAAAGCTCTTCGTATTTCACTGCTTTTGGTTGGTATTATCTATCTATTGTTTATCGGATCTATTTTGCTAGGCATCCCGCAGATCATTTTTCAAAACAATCCAAACATTTCAATTCCGCAAATTCTCATGATCGTTTTTCCAGAGCATACCATACTGGCTCAATCGGTAGGTATTTCAATTATTTTTGCTATCATGGGAACCATCCATGCAGTTATCTGGGCTTCAAGTGAATTTTTACTCTCATACCTCAAATTCATACACTCTAAACCTCTGCAAAAAATGATTGCAACTCATGCTATCACCCATAAAACAACGGTGCTGCTTGCAAGTGGTATTATTTTGAGCGCTTTTTTATCGATTGAAAATTTATCAGTATTTTTTAGTATCACCAATGTTTGTTTGCTATTTGCTTTCATTGCGTCCATTGCTTCTCTTTTATTTATAAAACAAGAGTGGAAGTCTGGACAAAATTATATTACCTTAATAGGGCTTATTTCTGCTTTCGCTATTTTTGCAATCGCACTGCAAACACTCATGGACAACCTGATGACGTGGTTGAAATAAAAAGGATAGAATTTTATGATACAAAAATATATCAACCAGTTGTGTGTACTTACAGCCTTCCTTGCATGTACCACCATCATTGAAGCGGGACTGACCACGCTCAAACATTTTGATCCATCTCCAAAATACTCTGCCAACGACAGCATGATGCCGCCTAACAGCCATTTTTTAGATCTAACGCAAGCGGCTATCAAACATGAAGTTCCCTGCAAACGGCGCATACTGGGACTGAACTTTAGCGGATTTATTCAAAAAGCAGTTCGCGCACGTGGTTACTCAGGTGCCGATGAATACGGATCAGTGAACGGTCTTGCACCAAACGCATTTGAGCTCGGTGACTTTAGAGGTACCTTGTACCCTATGGGTCTCTTTCTGGGAAGAAATCCTAAAAATGGCAACAGCATTTGGGCAGATTCAACAACAAGTGTCAGCCTTACTGCAGATGGCAAGGACAATGGCGATCCAGCAAACATTACCGCTGCATCAATTACAGCTTTTGGGCTCCCTAAATGCTTATCTAACATCGCATATCAACTCGCTGGATATGATACCGACAATTCTCCAACGCCTTTTAGTAACCCAAACTGCCCAACAGTTAATGATTTTTCATGCAGATACCCTTCACCAAATGGCCTTGTATTTATTCTCAGCGATGGACAATCAACGCCTACTACAGGTATAAGTATTTTTCATGCTGCGCAGCTGGCACGAGATACCAACTACTTTGGTGCATTTTCACTTCCCATTGAATACACACAAGCAGGTTTTCGCTGGGAAATAAATATCGATTGTTGTGATTACGTAGGCCTTACCATTCAAAGTGGTTTTTCACACATGAAACAATATTACATCAACACCCTGAGAACAACAGCAACAACACCCTCAACTGCAGGACAAACTCACCTTGGACCCTACAGCCTTACAGATCTTGCATACTTACCTGCAGTAACTCCTCCAGGAGTATCTAATCTTTTCAATACCTTAAACATATCAGGTTATCCTACAGGATCTACACCTAGCCCAACACCCGTACCACAAGCTCAAGCAATATTTGATACGGCCATATCAACCAACATTGCCGCTATTTTAAATCGCCATTGCCTAGGCAGCGATCCTTTGTGTGCCTTTGAAAACTACAGCGTTGACGATGTGAATGTGATTTTAAGCTTAAAAAATGTTTATGCACCATTCCGTTATCGCCACGATGATGATGACGACACCGGATCCTGGCCCGACATGATATTTACTCCCTACGTATGGGTGGGTGGATCTTTCCCCGTCGCCAAAAAAATTAATTATGACAATATTTTGAGCTTACCCTTTGGAAACAATGGACACGCCTCAGTGGGTGGCGCAGCAGGCATGACCTTTGATTTTGCCGAATCAGTGGAAGTAGGCTTTGAAGGTGGAACAACCTATTTCTTGCCCCATTGCGAACTACGACCATTCCCTACCCACAAACTTCAACGACTTTTATATCCATTTGAAGCAAGTGTTAAAACGCAACCAGGTATGAACTGGCACTTTAGAGCGCTGCTGAACGCGTATCAGTTCCTCAAACATATAAACTTTTGGATGACCTATGAACTCATT
>Ga0206820_1016_pt1 | contig 52075 bp, 50 predicted proteins | sample Alteio_BWOrgCont_84_FD_152857 | JGI IMG/M metagenome (GOLD analysis project Ga0206820, IMG submission 152857) | Enriched cells from forest soil in Barre Woods Harvard Forest LTER site, Petersham, Massachusetts, United States -... | ecosystem: Environmental > Terrestrial > Soil > Temperate forest >...
CACCAAGTATGATCGAGAGTACGTGGGTTTAATAATGCCTAACTCACCAGCAGCAAATTTACTTAAGGGAAAATCGGGGTGCAAAGAATAACTAAAAAATGCCTGGTCGAAGAACGGCCCGCAAGCAAAAACTGCAACCGGCATTGCCGATACGATTAACATCGATAGCAAGGCGAAAGCGATTATCTTACGAGCCATTTTCAATGTGTACTCCTTAGTTCAAAAGTCCTCACCCAAGCAATTGCGCTTTTGCTATTCCAACCTTTCTCTGAGAACAAATAAACATGTCTGCTAGGCATTGGCAAACAAGCTATAACGTCCGGTTCATCAATGCATAGTCCAAAGCTCTTGCTGGCTGACAATTGGCTAACCACCCTTTTTGATTGCAGGAGCGTTAAAACACGTTGGCGATCCTTGCCCATAGAGAAAAACATGGGTACGACCTCATCGCAGGGCAAATCCTTGATCCAGGTATCCCCAAGACACCACGAAGCAAGGGAGGTGATAGACAATGGCATACCAGAAGGTAGGCGCTTCGCCAACGCTTTTAACAAATTTCGATAAAAGGAACGTTCAGATTGCTTAGCATCAAAGTCAATCTGTACAGCTTGTGCAGGTTTTATCTCAACCAATTCAATTATCTTGGAAACAAGTTGATTCAACTGTTCATCCGAAAGACAGGCTGTCATCCGCCGATCAGTTTCAATTCGCACAACAGCTGTCATAAAAGTACCGCCTTTTACCTTTAGAGTTTGCAAGCGTGGCTTTGATAAAACATTGTTGCCTGTCAAGACAATGGTGCCAGCCAGATAAGCTACCCCTGTTTTCCTAATGTCTATAAATTGAAGATCGCACGGATATTCCCAAGCCCATAGCATCAAGCTGGGTCGATTTTGGAACTTGTCATTTTCACCCTCTCGATTCAAGAGCGCCAAAGAATTGTCCTGATGAAGGACAAAATATCCCAATATAAGCACCACAGCGGTGAGCGATAGCCAACGAGCGTTCATCTGCTATAGTTCCGAACCAACGACGGTTAAGATACCATTTCCGTAAGACTTTTAAGATACTCGACTCCTGTTGTCAACCCCGATCCTAAAAGAAAGCCCAGATTGTCGACTTTTGGCATAAAAGTGCTACTTTTGGGGAATATTCAAAATATTACTTATCTCTCTTAAGCCTATGTTGATCAGACACTCCATTCTACTCATCGCTCTAGCTTCGATCCTTGCTTATTCTGTTGCTGGCGCGGCTAACGGACAGTTATCAAAAGAGGAGATACAGAATGCCTTCGATCTCTACGCTCGGCACCAATATGCTGCCGCCACAGCCAGCTTCGAACGCTTAATCCAAAAATCTCCAAGCGCCAGACTTTGTTATTGTGCGGCGCTAGCAAATAAAGCGAGCGGCAAAGAAGCTCGTGCTAAACAGCTGTTTCAACATGTAATAAGTAATTACCCGAATTCGCAAGAGGCAAGCTCCTCTAAACAAGCCTTGTTACAGGCATCCGCTCACATGCAAGAGGGAGCACCTGACCTGCCAGACACTGTTAAGAGTGTACTTACACCAGAGATGCAGGCTCTTCTAAAGACGCCGGCTGGCCAACAGGCGCTCAAGCAATATATGCAGGAAAATAGTGGAAAGGTAGAAGCTATTCGGAAGGCCGAAAAGTCAGGACTCCTGACTAAAGATTCTGTAAAATCATTGACAGCAAGCGCCGTTGCAACCGCTGGCACGCCAGGCAAATCTGACCATCCGTTCACTGCAGCCGATATCGCTCGCGATGGTGCTGGTGGCATTGATCAAAGCCGCTATCCCAATTGCTGGTTTGAAGCCTCCATGTCTGCCTTAGCACAATTACCACGCGGACAGCGCCTTTTGGCTAGCGTGATTCGCTCCAGCGACAGCCATGGCTATGTGGTGCGCTTTCCCAATGATGGAGTTGAATATCTAATAACGCAAAAGGACCTTGAAACCAACGGAATAAAAGACAACGCGCTGTGGGCCTCAATTATCGAATGCGCTCAGCTGCACAAGTTCCCGAATAACCAAGGAGCAAGCGGTGCAGACAATGATCAATCCAGATTAGAAGTCGGTCTTGGCTGCATAACTGGATGCAAGGCCGAAATTTTATATCCAGCCCACAGCAGCGTTGAAGAGCTTTCTTCGTTTATAGGAGCTGCAGTCAAGTCACAAAATCCAATTGTGGCTGGCACGCTACCTTTACCCTACCTGGCAGGCCTGCCCATAATAGTGTTCCCAACGCACGCTTATACGATAATCGATCTAGACCCTTCAAAAAACATGATCACACTAAGAAACCCTCATGGACACAGGTCTAGGCGCTTTGAACTAAAGAGCGATCCACAACACCTCGACTTTGAGCAGCTGGACAATGGCATCTTAAAGATGAGTATTCCTGCTTTTCAGAAATACTTTCATTCGGTTGCCAGATCGTTCATCTAGCCTGCCCTAGAAGTTTCAGAAGTATTCTCAGGCGCCGACAGTAACTGTGCAGATTCTGCAACTAACTCTAGAATCTAACGTTGCCAAAATTGCTGTTGCTGAGGATTAATGGAATTGCCTTGCGTTTGTTGGTTGAACTGATGGCGATGGTGCCGATAGGGATTGCCATTGCCAAATTGTCCGGAAGCCCCTCGATTTTGCATGTTGAATGGATTGCCAGTACTTGGATTGACACCATTGCGGTTTTGCCATGTCTGCGGAAGACCATTGTTGTTATTGAAATTGGGATTGTCGCGTTGGATGTCCTGTCCGGTGTGTTGATTGAGATTTCTCAATTCTGAACCGATTTGGCCTCTTTCTTGCTGCGTCAGCTTACCGCCATTTTGATTCATATCTTGCTGCTCCTGTGCCTGTATCTGAGCATCTCGAGTTTCTAATCTTGTGGCCTGATTCTGATTTATTGCACCTGATGCTGCATCTTGCTGTATTTTATTGGCTTCGTTAGTAGCCCAGTTTTGAGGGCCCTGAGCAAAGCAAGGCGATAGAGACACTGTTGAAAATGACACTATAACCGGTATCATAGCTAGTTTTAACTTCATGATTGTTCTCCCCTGTACTTAATCAACATAGTTTCGCGCCAAAATTTTGATTTCACTCTTATTCACTCTATTTCACTCTATCGGTCTTCCAGCATAAAGCGGCGGCTAGGACAGCCCGTCACAGCCTCCGTATAAGTTAAAACGTTTGCCGCTGGAAAAAGTTCAACGAACGAGGATTAACTATGCTTAACCTTTAGAGCAATTGCTCAGTCAGCGCTGAGGATTGATTGCAGGACCTGTTTTAGCAAGTGCTGTATTTGTCTTTTCTTCTACAGCAGTGGTACCACCCAAAACTTCAGTACGCGATAGTTGCTGAGTTAGGTAGTCAACTCCCTTGACGCTGATCATAAAAACCCGTTCACCCACTTCAAGAAAGCCACTTTCACGCAAGTACCAAATGGCAAATTCAATCTCACTGATATTGTCTATGTTGAGCACATCCATCATCATTTTGCCGGAGGCGCCACCAGTTTTTGGGTTCTGCCGCCGGGCGGTTAGCAAAACCTGCAAAATCGCCAGACGCAACTCTGTTTCGTTCCAATTGATACCGCTTTTGGGAGTAAGGGGCATACTGGATCGCCCGAATTCACTTGGCTTACTCTGGGTTTGCTGGTTAGAGGGAGCACTTTGCTCCTTCGCTCCCAGGCTCATATCGTAGGCGAGACGCTTGCCTTCGTCTGATAATGTTTTCCAGGCTTCGCTGACAATTCTAAACTTATCTGCGTTACCAGTCTCACCATTGTCTGGATGATACATTGCTGCCAAAAAACGGTATGCATATCTGATTATGGTTGTGTGAGCGTCTCTATCTACCTGGAGAAGCTCGTAGTAATTGAGGTCCTTTATATCTTTAGACGCTTGCGCTTGCGGCTGCGATTGTGGAGCTGGCGGTGGAGCCTGATTTGGACGAGGTGGTGGTTGCCAAGCCATAGATTTGCCATCCTTTTATAATCGGTTCAACGGGGAAACTAGGAATATATAGCTGAGTTATTGGGCTTTTAGAATGTTACTGGCGATTACGATTCTCTGCACCTCGGAGGTGCCCTCATAAATTTCAGTAATTTTTGCATCTCTCATATAACGTTCCACAGGATAGTCTGTTACATAACCATAACCACCAAATATTTGCACACATTTAATCGTAGAGCGCATGGCGACTTCTGAGGCATAAAGCTTGGCTTTGGCCGCCTCCTGCGTAAAGCGCTCCCCTCTGTCCTTGGCAAGACTGGCATGATAGGTAAGCAGCCTGGCCGCGTCAATTTCTGTTTGCATCTCAGCGAGCATAAAACGAATGGCCTCAAACTGATTAATAGTCTGGTTAAAAGCCGTACGCTGTTTAGCATAGGCGAAAGCATGCTGCCAAGCACCTTGGGCGATACCTACGGCTTGAGAAGCAATACCGATTCTCCCACCATCGAGCGTTACCATAGCTATTTTAAAACCATCGCCAATTTGCCCGAGCATATTTGCCTTGGGCACAACCGCATTTTCAAAAATAATCTGGCAGGTGGAGGAGCCTTTTATGCCAAGCTTGTCCTCTAGTTTGCCGAAGGTAAATCCGGCTGTACCCTTCTCAACCAAAAGAGCCACCAATCCCTTGTGCTTCAGCAGAGGGTCGGTTTGAGCAATTACAAGATAAAGATCGGCTTCAACACCGTTAGTAATCCAATTTTTAGCTCCATTAAGAACAAAGTTGTCACCTTCTAAAGTGGCCAAACACCTAGCTGAGGCTGCGTCCGAGCCGGAGCCTGGCTCTGATAAAGCAAAGGCGCCCATAATTTCACCTTTGTTGAGACGCACAAGATACTTTTGCTTCTGCTCCTCATTTCCAAAAATGAATATGGGACTGGCGCAAAGGGAAACATGCGCCGAATACATCACAGAAGTCGTCGCGCAAGCCTGAGCCAACTCTTCCACTACAATGGCATATGATATATTGTCCAGCCCTGCCCCAGCGTATTGTTCAGGAAAAGGTAAGCCAACAAAATCCAATTTTGCCAGTAATTCCCAGTTTTCTCTGGGAAAGCGGTGATCATGGTCAACTTCGCGCGCTTTCGAGGCAAACTCATCCTGAGCGATGGCGCGTATACTTTCCCGAATTAAAGCCTGCTCCTCCGAGAGCCTAAAACTGGTCATCTGATTTCCCACTTTATTTTCGGTAAGCATACAAACCTTTAAAAATAAGCATTTTTGGGAATAAGATTGTCACAACGGAAGAACCCAGATCGCCATCATAACATTAACGAATTGACCATAAGGAACTAAACCTATGAAGCAAGTGCAGGTACTGTTAATTGGAGAATGGCCAACAGCAGTTAAACCCGTAGAGGAAATCTTACCCGTTGAGAAAGTCACCGTAACAAAATGCCCAGGAAGCATTGAAGCAATAAAACGGTTGCAAATGGGCGGCGTCGATATCATCGTTAGCCTGAAAAATCTTGGTGATCTCAGTGGCTACCAACTCTGCTCATTTTTAAAATCTGGCGACAATACAAGCGTACTGCCTTTTATTCTTCTTGATTCAGACAAAACCAAGCATCAGCCAGAAGCAAACCACAATACTTGCATGTCAGCTGGTAAGCCCGATGCCACGATTAACACTGAAGAATTAGTGGCAAAACCGGAAAAGCTTTTGCAGCTGGTGGAAGAAAAAACTAAAATTGGTCAAGAGCGCGGCTGGAAATGTGAGCCACTTGAATTATTGACTGCACAGAGCAATGTGGAGAAAGAAACAAATAGATCAACCGCTTCTACTTATCTTCTTGATAATCTGATTGCTGAGAGACTGGTCAGCAAATTTGCTCGCAAGCTAACGAAGAGCCTGAGACCTCATGACAAGCTCTTGCAAACTTACTTTGGCAAAATCCAAAAACTGGTTGACGCTGATTTTTTCGGACTGGTTATTGCCAGTACTCAAGAACCATCAGCTGCTTTTGCTGGCCGAGCAGGACTCAAAGGAAAAGACCTGGACGGTCTTTTGCAAATGATCAAGTCTAAACTTTCCCTGACGGACAAGTTAACTGTTGAAGTAGCCGTTGAGACTACCGGCGACAATGGTCAAAGCTTAGGCGAACAAAAAATCGTCGAGGTAATTAATGATCGAGCAGGATCTTGCCTCATCGTTTTTGCTAATTATGGAGAGAAAAAATTTACAGGCTTTGAACTAAGCCTCATCCATCATCTCAAGCAACATTTAGTTAGTGTGATGCTTTTGCTATTGCAATATCGACAAATTGAACTTCTGCGCTCAAGAGAAGCCTATCAGGCTGCTACAGACCCACTCACCGGTTTGTATAATTTGGATTTTTTCGTTGGTTTTCTCCAACAACAATTACTTTTCTCATTCCGTCAGGGTTTAGGCGTCAGCGTAGTTATCATGGATGTAGATAATTTCGCCGAGATTAACGCGCGTCTGGGTTTGGAAATTGGCAATGTCATGTTGACCAAATTAGCAGGACGGCTTTTAGGCGTTGCCAGAGCAAGCGATCTCCTCGCCCGCTATGGCGGTGACGAATTCGCCATTGTTCTTCCCAATACAGACGTGCAGGGGGCGCGTGTGCTTGCCGAGAAAATCAGACTGGAAATTGAGCAAATGACCTTCATTGAAAGCGGTGACGGACGCAATCAGCATATTACGCTGAGCATCGGTTGTGCTCAGTTCGACATGAACGATCTTAACCCCGAGACAATCTTGCGCGATGCCAAACATGCTCTGCAAAAAGCAAAAGAACGCGGCAAAAATTGTGTCGTGGTCTAAAGCTGTGCCAGTAGATCGTAAAAAGCAATATCGGGCACACCGAAGAGAACAAGATTTTGGATAAAGAACGAATTTTTAAACTGCTGCAGTCTGTGGCTCAGGGTGAGATCACTGCCGATAAAGCACTCGAGGCTTTGAAGGATCTGCCCATTAAAGATTTAGGTTATGCCCAGATAGATACGCATCGCTCCATTCGTCAGGGACTTCCTGAAGCGATATTTTGTCCAGGCAAAACCGCTGAGCAAATCATTGCCATTGCCTCACAGTTGAGAGTTTCCCATTCGATAATTGTTGGCACTAAGGCAGAGGCAGATGTAGCAAAGTCGATCAAACAGGTCATGCCAGAGGTCGACTACCGCCCGGAGGCCAAACTTTTGTTGTGGGGGAGCATGCCGCAATTAAAAGAAGAAGTTATGGCAGTAGCTGTATTGACGGCTGGCACAGCCGATATTCCCATAGCCGAAGAGGCTGCACTTTATTTAACAGCATGTGGTATCAGCGTGAAGCGATTTTACGACCTGGGAGTTGCCGGCATCCATCGCCTCTTTAATAAGTTGCCAGAAATCCGTCAGTGCTCAATCAACATTGTCGTTGCTGGCATGGATGGTGTTTTACCTACCACCTTGGCAGGCATCGTTGAAACTCCTGTGATTGCTGTCCCAACGTCAATTGGCTATGGCGCCAGCTTTGGTGGCATTGCTGCTTTGCTAACCATGCTTAATAGTTGCGCTGCCGGTGTCACCGTCGTTAACATCGACAATGGCTTTGGTGCAGCTGTTGCGGCGTTGCGTATGATCGCTATTGCACGCAATACTGTTAAACGTGAAGAAAGTGAGTCCGCTAAAGCCACTAGCAAAACATAGAGTTGATAAAATCGCAATCTTATGCTGAAACAGTAGCGATTGAGACGGTGTTAAAGTATTGCAGAAAATCATCATACTTTAGGACCAATTCAATACGGCTATTGAAGGGGTCGCGAATAGAAATGGACTTCTTGTTTGCATCTACACTGCTAATAATAAAATCGTGATAGGGCACGATGAAGCTTCCTGGGTCAAGATAAACGAAACTGTTGCCAGGTTCGCCCACAGAACTGGCTACAGCGACATATTTTTCCGGGTTAATGGATATGGCCGCTAGCTCCGACAGAATTCCTATGGATACAGAATGGTCAATTTTGTTTTCTTCTGAAAATGATTTGCTCAACTCTGGCTTATTCCCACCATTTGCAACAATTATCTTGACTGGCCAATTGGTTATGTCATTAAGAACTATCGCAGGGTCATGATGAAAGTTTTTGTCCTGATAAAGCGAAAGAACCTGGGATCCCTCTGTCTCAACTAGCTTGGGATATGTCGAAGGGTGCAGTTTTATCATTAGCTTGGCATAAGCCAGTTCGAAAACGCGCACCTGCCTATCGCCTGATACATACGGAGGACGCAACCGCGGTAAAATCCAGTGAAACTGCTCTGGCGGCAATATCGCCTTAATACGTTTGATCCGTTCATTGAAATCCTGCTCGCGCTCCTGGAGATTCTCGTCTGTCCAATCTGTCAATTCTTTACTATCAACTCTTATTTTGATGTGTGGATATTTGCGAAAGATTACCTCAAATGCTTCATCAAGTGGCTTACACGTATCTTGCAACACTTTCAATCCCAGAGCATTGTTAGCAATCGCCCCAACAGCAGCTATCGTCTGACAAGAGTAGGCAGTGCCCTGAGAATAATTCATAACTTTCATCTCCGTCGTAACTTTGGACCTTTGAAGATTGTGCAATCGGCTTCTGATTGCCCCCCCCGCGACATGTGAGCCTATTGTAGTTGATACCAGACTGGCAAACGATATAGACTTTAATTGTGAAATAAATCCCCGAAGTTGCCGTCCTAATAAAAAGACAATTTAGACAACGATGCTACCTAGCGCCAAAGCTTCTTAATTTTTCTCAATGGAGTTGTTATCCTCCAGGAGAGGCTGTTACCCAGCTCGGAAAGCGTGGTGCGAAGTTCTTCGTTTTCGTTCTGAAGCGCTGCTCTTACGTCTTCAAGTTCGGTTTTTAAATCAGCTAGCTGTGTTTCTTGAAACTCAATTTGGTTTTGTGCGTATTGAACCTCTTTATGCAGCTCAGCCCCCTCCTTTAAAGCGCAAACAGAGAAAACTTGATATTCCTTTTCTTCCAAACGTGCACAATCCGGCTCTGAGACGAACCCAGCAAGAGCTGAACGAAAACCAGTAAGTTGCGTAAAGACCAAGGATCTATCAATCTTTTTAGGGTCATTTGGGTTGTCAAATCTAGTGGCGACAGTTTTGATTAATCTGCGAGTTAGTCTTTGACAAAAATCATCTTCGCTTTCGCCCATCTGCTCAATGTAGTGGCGATGCTTACTACCTAAAACAAACCAATCGAGCAAAGCGGCAAGAGAGCGAGAGTTTTTGTTAGTAGTGCTGTCTAGGTGTTTGCGAAAGTTGCATAGAATGTCACCGATAAAGAAGTAGTCACCCTTTTGCAAAAGACGATACCAGTATTCCAAATCACCGATTTGCTTAAAATTGACGTCGAAACCATACCCCGCCTGCGCCTTGCGAAACATAACGGTACTTGGTTCACCCAACCAGTTAAGGAAGCGGCTAAGGCTATCTAAAACAACTTCGTCCCCTTTGATGTAAGTGTCTTCGTGAAGCGGCATAAGGCTTTTGATAATTCTTTCGTCAAGTCCTTCTACCGGTTCTCCGCTATCATCAACCCAATGTTTGGCGCAAGCGACCAGCGTCACGGTAGGCTTTTCTTCTAGAACAGCGGACATGCGCTGCAGCACCGTGGGGTAGAACACATCATCTTGTGCGAATGGTTTTATGTATGCGCCACGAGAGCGGCGTATACACTCATTGTAATTTGCAAAAAGACCCATGTTATTTTCATTTTTCCAGCTTTTGATGCGACGATCGGTGCTGGCATAATGCGCAATGATTTCAGCAGAAGAGTCTGATGAGCAATCGTCCGCTATCAATAGTTCAAAATTTTCGAAACTTTGATCAAGGACACTTTGAATCGCTGCTGCCAAATATTTCTCGCCATTAAATACTGGAAGGCAGACTGATATCGCCGGAGCCTGCGACTGAGAATTAAACATAACTGTATCCTTGACCGGGCACGGGTCTATTAAGTACTGTTTCTTTTGAGATTTGAAATGCGAGCGTGTCCATTTCTTTAACGGCTCCGAACTATATTGCTGATGGCATTGAGTCTACGCAGAGGCGCTGTTAGTTTCCAAGAAAGACTGTTGCCCATTGTATTTAAGCTCTGCCTTAAGGCATCAATTTCATCGTCACGGGCTCGTAGCGTTTCCTTGAGACCATGTAGCGCTGCCGCCAGACCAGGTCGGGCATCAGCTAATGCGCTATCACACGCTGCCATAGCGTCGTACGCGCTGGCAGTCTCTCTTGCGATGACGCGTATCTGGTTTTCGAGTAAGACCGCCTGTATTAAGGCTATGGCTCCAAATGCACGATATTCCAATAACAGGTCACGTTGTCCAGTTTTCTTACATTCAAAAAAGGAAAGCGGGTCTGTATTTTCACAGAGTTCGCGTAGCAAGCAGCCACTCTCTTCTGAATCGAAGCGCTTATCTTTGTAAAATTGTTCTTCTAAATCGCGTGTCCACGATTTGATGAAGTTTAAGCAGTAGCGTTCTGCTGTTAAGCCGGCCTGCTCAAGATAATTGCGATACTTTGACGCCAATAATAGCCACTCAAGGTGACTGCTCAGAACCAGGTTGTTGGAAGTGGTTTGACTAGCTGCATGCTTTCGAAAGAAACATAGTGGATCAGCGATAAAGTAGTAGCTGCCGTTTTGTAGTAGACGCAGATTATAATCAAGGTCCCCAATTTGCCTGAAGGACTGATCGAACCCGTCTCCAATATGCGCAGCTCGAAACATCTGAGAAGACGGCTCTCCGAGCCAATTGATCATTTCTATAAAAACGGAAATTGCTGTATCCATACCTGATAATCTGGTGTCGACTGGAAAGGGTTTTGATAAGCGAATGTCTACAGTTGATTCAGGCTCTACTTGCTGCCCCTGGGCATCTATCCAGCTGCGCGCACAACTGACAAGGCTAACATCCGGATTTTCACTCAGTGCTGAAACAAGTCGTTCTAATGCTTCGGTGTGAAGAATGTCATCATGAGCGAATAATTTTATATACTTGCCCTTGGCTTTCTTAATGCAAGCGTTGTAATTACCAAAGAGTCCGAGTTTTGTTTCGTTCGTCCAGCAGATTATGCGCTTGTCTTGTTTTGCATAGTTTTCGATGATCGATAGTGTTTCGTCAGTTGAGCAGTCATTGGCTAACAGAAGTTCAAAGTCAGTAAATGTCTGAGCAAGAGCACTTTCAAGCGCTCCGGCGAGATAGTTGGCGCCGTTATATACAGGAAGGCAAATAGAGACACTAGGCACTTGTTAAACCTCTTTTGATACCAAACGCCACGAATAGAAGTATTTCAATGGCCACACTTAAGATTTTGGTACGCATGAATCCTCGTCGGACAACAGTTGGGTAATAAAAACGCCGCCTGCTAGTTGCGGCGGCGTGTGAAATAAACACTGAGAGTTTTCAGCTAGTATGTGAGCTGATGCATCTTCAGATGCATAAAGTTGATACTGACCTCCCCGGGTTATCATTAATGCCAGAGCGCCGTATTTATCCACAAATAGATGGCAGCTCCGTACAATCATCGGCATTAGGATCGTTAAAACGCATGAAGCAGAAGGATAGGGGCTTGCAGAAAACTTACCGGTTCTGCAATGTTGATGATCGTGAGAATGTGCTTTCGTTTTAACTTGTGCTGATAGCTCATTACTTTGTGCAGATATGGAGCAATCTTTTAAAATTGCTGATCCTAAAATCTGAGCCGGAGAAGTCTCTGGAGTGTGGAGCGTGTGCCCCTGCCATGGAATGCTACCGGCAACGGTGACATACAACATTCCAAATGTTGCTGCTTTCCTGCCCAGAAGCGCTGCTTTGCGCGAATCATAAAAAACTGCCGCGGGAACTAAGCGAAGCGCCATAACAACCAGCAAACAAAAAATAATTACATCATCACAGTGCCCGGTTGGCTGCAAGTCTGGTATTAAATCGAACGGGTTTATCCAGTACAAGGGAGCAAGAACAACGTAAATTCTTGCGAGCAAGGGTACCCGTGAATCACGCCAAATGTGGCGGATCAGCTGCAAAAATTGCTCTATTTGGGTCATGCGTCAAAATAACTCAAGTTCCTTGTTGCCACCGCTGAGTATATCAAATCTTTCAAATGTCTTTCAATCAATCAGACAAACGTCTGCAATATGTATATATGGTTACAAAATGGATTTGTTTGTGCGCTTGCAAAGATTCTATTTGTCCTACTCCCGTGCAGTCCAGAGCGTGTTGCAAATATCCTGCTATTTTTTGACATCTGAAGTTATTGTCAACGGGTCTTTTAAAATTGTTCGCGGATTTAGCAAATTATTTGGTGCGCTAGGATCCTCAGAACACTTGACGTTTTGCCAATTACCAGACGGTCGGGCTTAAGCTATCGAACGTAGACGTCAGCTGGAAGGTAACCGGGGCATTTAAAGAACGGATGAGATGGGCTCCGCCAATCGGACTCTCTCTTCTTTGCTATAACCTTGCCTTGTTCTTCCTCAAAGTAATATTCCTGGGCATTCGCCGGCAACTTGCCCTCCAGAACGCATGAGGCTCCTTCTGCCGCCGTGTCAGCGGCCTTCAGGCATAGTTTAGCCTTATCATCCTCGCGATTGATTGAGTAATCAAGCGCCTGCTCAAGCCAAGGTATAGAGTACGAAAAGAGAAAGCTTCCTGCAGTATGCAGCTTGGGATTAGCTTTATCGCCAGGTGGTAGTACAACAAAGGGAAGGAGTCCTTTTTTCAATGCAACCTCAGAAGCCCACCATGCTGAAAGTGATTCAAGCAGGGACTTGCTCTTGTTTTCGCGACTGCCTGTCAGCGCCTTTGTGTAGATGAAGTGCTTAGCTTCTTTCTCAAGCTCTTTGTACATTTTCATGGCAGTAGTCCCATCGAGCTGTGTGAGCTGGCGCGGTGACGAAGCTCTTGTTCCGATCCTGTTTTGAAAGCGTTGACGTATGACTACATTGGGTTCTTCGCTTAACAGCCCAGCCAGTATAGTAATTACGTCCTTTGCTTTGTCGCCATAGGCATAATAGTTCACATAGAGATCATCCACGAACTGCTTAGCGCACAGAAATTGCCGAGATTTGCCTTTCAACTTTTGAATGGAATCCTTGCAATCAGATACGAATCGATCAAGCGAAACTGGCTTCGAGACTGCAGCCTTTTGCTCTAGGAGGGTTTCAATAGTTCTGCTGATTCTATTGAACATAATATTGTCGCTCATGTATGTCCTAACTTCCTTGCTGATACCATTGTCAGTCAAGAAAATATCGACGTCGGATCCGTCTGTCTTGCAGGTCCTAATTTCAGAGGGCAGCTCGAAAAAGTAATTCCTATTGCAGACCCGATAAACGGCTTTGCATTCGTCGGGCGAGAGCATCAAGGACCAAACCTCCGGTTTGCCAGGACCTTTGCTTCTCAAAATGAAGCCGTGACCATCTGGAAAGACCAGGGCTTTAAATCCACAGTCTAGCCAGCTGGTTCTTTCGTTATAAGACCAGACGACATCAGATTTTGCGTTTATTCCTGCAGCAGATTGTGGCAAAGAACACACAGCAGAGCTAACCGTCAAAACAATTACCCACAACCCAACAAGCATTTTGCGTTGTGGCTGGCCATTGTTTGGCGAATTATTTGTCATACTCAAAATCCGTGTACATGATAGCTCAGCTTGAGAACAGGTTCTTGTCACCGTAGCCAAAGTTGCGCCGAACATCAAGGCATCAATACAGCAAATACTGTTGAAATAATATTGCAGGAAATTGTGCTCCCCATAGTTCAATAATTCCCAAATTGTAGAGTGTAAAGCTATTCAAATTTAACCGCCTCAGTAAGAGAATACCTTAGCAATTCACAAAAGGGTATGAGAGACAGAGGAAACAATATAATGCTTACCAGTCCCTGCCAGATTTGCTCAAACATGGCCAGGGGAAGGTTGGTTGAGGGCACCAGATAGCTTTCAAGACTAGCGCAATTTGTCAACACTTGAGGATTGGCCACAACCGTATTGAGCACAAGAATAAGAGCCGATAAGACCGTTGCCTGAGGAAGCATTTTCCACGAGAGTGTGAAGGTTTGTTTGACAGTTTGCATGGCAGTACCTTTAGACATAGCTGCAATTGGTACTGCTATTAAGGAAATCGTGGTCAAAGCAAGCCCGAACACAATGATCACAGCAAGTAAGATTAGGTCCGCGAAATGGGGTAAAACAAGTGCTTGAGTGCCAAGCACTGGGCTCAGGCTGACTATTTTAAGGACTACAGCGAGACAAAAGATCAGCATGGGCAACAACAGATATAGTATTGATAAAAGCCCAAACCGAGTAAGAGAGGCGCGCCGACTTTTGATTTCGTCCCTGGCGTGTTGTTGTAAGACCTTAAGATCAGAAGCTTGCCCAGCTATTGAGGGCTGGCAAAGCCAAAAGCGACAGAAGACCAAGAGTACAAAAATCCACTTAGAAAAACTTATGACGAGCAGGACAAAGCCGGCGGCGAAGGAACTCAATAAAATCGCCATGGCAATGAGCAAATTGTTAAGACTGAGTAGGGGACTATTCAGTCGGCCGAAAGTCAAGCTACTGCCTAGAAGGAGGATGATACCAGCAAGGCTAAGTAATGCAGCCGGAACAAAACAATCAGGAATAAATACAGTAACCGAGTCAATGACCTTTTTTAAGCGGGGAAGATGTGTGGAAGATGTCGTCAATTTTTTACTTCTATTTAGCGTTACTTCATTTTGGCACGTCCGCTAATAGCAGTAAACGAAAATTGACTGGCATTTTCATCCTTCATTCCCACAACTTGCTTGTAAAGCTCAAGATAATCCGAGGCCATGCGTTTCGCTGTAAAGCGTCGTTCAAAAGTGTCTCGACACTGTTTGCGATCAATCTGCTCCAGTCCTTCCACTGCCTTTATTGCTTGCTCAAGGTTTGAGCATATGTATCCAGTTACTTTATCATCAATAATTTCACCGACTGAACCATGATTAAAAGCGACAATCGGAGTGCCGCAAGCCATTGCTTCGATCATCACTATGCCAAATGGTTCTGGCCAGTCAATTGGAAACAAGACTGCTTTAGCGTTACCAATCAGTTCATTTTTTTCATGCTCGAACACCTCACCAATAAAGTCGATATTCGGCGATTGCAGAAGTGGCTTTATCTGTTCTTCAAAATAAACTTGATCAACTCGATCAATCTTTGCAGCAATCACCAATCTGTGTCCGGTGGCCTCCGCGATTTTAATCGCCCGATCTGGACGCTTTTCTGGACAGATGCGTCCGAGGAACAATAGATAATCTTTGGGCTTTTCTACAAAGGAGTATAGATCTTCGGGCAAGCCATGATGTACAGTAGCCAACCAATTCGCTGTGGTGAGCGGCTTTCGCTGACCGTCGGATATTGAAACTACCGGAATGTCACTGAACTCTTTATAAATGGGCACCAAATCCGGAAGATCCAGACGACCATGCAGCGTATTTAGAGCGCAAGCACGTCTCATGCGAATGTAGGGAAAAAGCAGATAATCGATATGGGAATGAATTATGTCAAAATCGCCAACTCGTCTTAAAACTTCGTTCGCTAGCAAAATGTGGTGCGCTAGGGGATCGCGATAGATAGGATGGGTGCGCAGAGAAGTTTCAGCAATAGAGACCAGATTGGCTGTGGTGCTCGAGTCTCCACTGGCAAAAAGCGTAACGTCGTGACCCTGCTTGACTAACTCTTCTGTGAGCCAGGAGACCACACGCTCAGTCCCACCATAGCATTTAGGTGGTACTGACTCCATCAACGGGGCTATTTGGGCTATTCTCATTGGTAACTAATTAGCTTACACCACGGTGCGAAATCAATAATACACGACGTCAAGCAGATTAAATCGTTCCTTAGCAGGAATCTCTTTACAATTGTCAATCTTTTGTCGATAGAGGCTGCAATTTCTAATGTCATTCAGCACCACTGACAGTGCCTATCCACCTTTCGTTTCGCGCTACTTTGTATCCTCAAAAGCCAGGATCAACTGCGGCAAACACTACGTTGTCCTAACAATCTTAGCTAATCATTCTTAAAAAGTATTTATGTATACGCCAATCAGCCGTTAGCTCGGGGTGAAAGGCGCTCACAAGAATGTTGTCCTGACGAGCCATAACTATATTTTGCTGAATCGCAAACTTGTCACTTGCTGGAAGCAGCATTTTTTCCGCCACTGAGTCAGGCAAGCAAGCTAAGACTTCCACTTTCTTTGAACAGGCAGTGATCAGCGGTGCACGAATGAACACCGCCAAAAAATCGGGCTTTCCCAAACAAGATATAGCTAATTTGGTTTCAAAACTGTTTTGCTGCGGACCAAAGGCGTTACGCCTCACCTTGATATCCATCGAAGCCAGCTTTCCTTGCTTAGAGCCTTCAATCTCTCTAGCCAGAAAAATTGAACCCATACAAGTGCCATAAACAGGCAACCCGGAGGCTATCTTTTTTCTTATGGTATCAAATATAGGGTCGTCATTATCCTGACTAAGCTTGGCAATAGCCGTGGATTCTCCACCTGGGATAATCAAGGCGTCGGCTTTGTCCAGCTCTTCCGATTTTCTCAAGAGAAACCCGGAGGCACCGATAGCAGCGAGAGCTTGCAGATGCTCGGCAAAATCGCCTTGCAATGCCAAAACAGCTACAACGATATTTTTTTTATGCGCTCCGCTCACTTAGACTCACGTTTGTTTTTCGCTTACCAGCCGCGCAAAGACATTTCTTCGCTAGCGTCCAGGTCGCGTGCACTTATGCCGACCATAGGCTCACCTAAGTTCCGACTGACTTCTTTCAGAACATCAGGGTCTTGAAAAAAGGTTGTAGCTTTGACAATGGCTTCGGCACGTTTAGCCGGATTGCCGGATTTAAAAATACCTGAGCCTACAAATACACCGTCCACTCCTAACTGCATCATGAGGGCGGCGTCAGCCGGGGTAGCGATACCACCGGCGGCAAAATTAACAACGGGCAATTTACCAGTTGTCGCCACTTCTTTTACCAATTCGAACGGAGCGCCAATGTTTTTAGCAAAAGTCATCAGCTCTTCTGGTGGCAATACTGCCAGGCGTCTAATCTCTCCTAGAATCGCGCGAGCGTGTCGCACCGCTTCTACAACATCGCCTGTACCGGCTTCGCCTTTGGTGCGAATCATAGCGGCTCCCTCTCCAATACGCCGCAGGGCTTCGCCTAAATTCTTAGCTCCACAGACAAATGGAATTGTAAATTTGCTTTTGTCGATATGGAATTCTTCGTCAGCGGGCGTCAACACTTCGCTTTCATCGACACAGTCTACACCAAGAGCTTGTAATATCTGTGCCTCAACGAAATGGCCAATACGTGCCTTCGCCATAACTGGTATGGAGACAGCTTCGATGATCTGTGAAATCAACTCCGGATCGCTCATACGCGCCACGCCGCCGTCAGCCCGTATATCCGCAGGCACTCGTTCAAGCGCCATCACAGCTACTGCTCCTGCTTCTTCGGCAATCTTCGCTTGCTTGGCATCAACAACATCCATGATCACTCCACCTTTCAGCATTTGAGGTAGAGCTTGCTTAACGAGCCTTGTGCCGGTTTTCACAATTGCTCCTTCGTCGTCGTGTTTTGTTGTAGTAGTCATTTTTGACCTCCAGCACCTATGTAAAAGGGTTAGTTGTGATTTTTCTCTAGCTTCTCAAGCCCGCGCAAATAGGGATGAAGCACTTTGGGGATAATAACGGAGCCATCAGCTTGTTGATTATTCTCCAAAATTGCCGCCAAGGTTCGGCCAATAGCCAAACCAGATCCGTTGATAGTGTGGAGATAGCGTGCTTTGCCACCATCGACAGGCTTGTAGCGTAAATTAGCTCGCCGTGCCTGAAAGTCTCCAAACACGCTACAAGAGCTAATTTCTCTATATTTATTCTGAGCTGGAAACCATACTTCCAAATCGTAGCACTTGCATGCTGAAAAGCCTAAATCTCCCGCACAAAGAAGAATACGACGATAAGGCAGTTGCAGGGCTTCCAGAACAGCTTCAGCATCTCGGGTTAACTGCTCGTGCTGCTCTTCCGCCAGCTCTGGCGTGCAAAACCTGACCAATTCCACTTTGTTGAACTGGTGCTGGCGAATATAACCGCGCGTATCCTTGCCAGCGCTACCGGCTTCACGCCGAAAGTTAGGTGTGTAGGCACAATGGAGGATGGGTAAAGTTTCCTCATTGATGATTTCATCACGATAAAGATTGGTTACGGGCACTTCTGCCGTCGGCACAAGATACAACTCATCTTCAGCACATTTATAGAAATCACCCTCAAACTTGGGCAATTGACCGGTGCCGATCATGCAATCGCGGTTGACTAAAATTGGCGGAAATACTTCTGCATAACCGCGATCAGAGTGAAAGTCGAGCATAAAATTCATGAGCGCTCGTTCGAGTTTTGCACCGTTTTCCCATAGCACTGTGAATCGTGATTCGGCTAATTTCACGCCTCGCTCAAAATCAAAAACATTATGCTCAAGACCAAGTTCCCAGTGTTCACGTGGCTTTTCGATGTGGGGAATCTTGCCCCACGTTTTTACCTCTACATTATCGGCCTCATCTTTGCCGTCTGGAACAGAGGCGTCAGGCAAATTCGGCAGGGCCATTTGCACAATCTTTAATTCTGCTTCTAGCTTCTGTCTCTCCTGTTCTATTTCTTCGTGGCGCGACTTAATTTGCTTTGTCTGCTCTTTCAACGCCACAATTTGATCAGCCTGAGGCTTGCCTGTTTTAAACTGCAGAGAAATTTCGTTGCTCTGCCTGTTCAGTTGTTCCCACTCGTTCTGAATACGACGAAACTCGGCATCTACTTCAAGCAACTTGGCAATGGAAAACCCTCCTTGGCGACGCGCCAAAGCATCTTCAACAGATTTAGGATTTTCTCTAATTAACTTAATATCCAACATTTATTTGAACTTTTTTGCTTCTCAGACGTTTACTTGCTTGGTAGCTAATGAATTGATAGGACCCTTCGATATTCAAAATAACGGAAATCTAAGCATGGAACATGCCATTCGAGTGCAATAGCACCCGATGAAACAGGGAGCCTGAAACCAATTACAACTTAGCATTATAGCCCTAATAAGCAGCCAGCAGTGGCTAATATTGAATCAGGTTAAGCAAGTGAAAAATTCAATTTTCAGTCCTGGTGCCAATCCCAAACAGAGCCTCGGGCGCCGTGGCGAACTTCATGCTCAACTCATTCTAAAAAACGCCGGTTGGCGAATAATAACTACAAACTGGCGAGCAGGAAGATTCGCTGAAATCGACATTATTGCTCGCGAGCCAGGAAACACCCTTGTTTTTGTTGAAGTAAAAACGAGAAAAAAACCAATGGCAGATTTTGGTTTTGTCAATAGCGGCTTCGACTCAATAGGACGGCGAAAAAAGGAAAAAATTATGATCGCCGCTTCATTGTTTATGGCCAAATACCGTTATTTAAGCTGTGCCTGCCGATTTGATGCCATAATCGTGTATTATCCAATAAACTATGAATACAAAACAATCGATGGCTTACCCGAACCTGAAGTCAACCATGTCGTCGGCATCTTCTGAACTTATTGAGCAAGCAATAATGCCAGTGACTGCCGAGGTTAGTGCTGCAGGTCATTTACTGATTGGCCAAGTAGACACTGTTGAATTAGCAAAAACATTCGGCACCCCTCTTTGGTTAATGGATGAAGCCACAATCAGAGCAGCAGTCAAAGATTGTCAAATGGGATTGGCACACTACGCCAACTCAGAAATCACCTATGCCGCCAAAGCGTTTTTATGTCTAAGCATGTGCCATCTCCTAAAAGACATGGATACTAGTTTGGATGTAGTTTCTATAGGCGAGATGTATACCGCACAGAAAGCTAATTTCCCACCGGAAAAAATTATTTTGCACGGAAATAATAAGAGCGAGCGTGAAATAGAGACAGCGCTAAAGTACGGTGCGGTTAGAATTGTAATTGATAACTTGTCAGAGATGCAACTGGTGGCGGCGCTGGCGAAGAAATTGGGTGTGCAAGCTAAGATACTCTTGCGGGTGATACCAGGGATAGAGGCAGATACTCACCATCATATACAGACAGGCCACGAGACTTCGAAATTTGGCATTCCTCTAGAACAGCTTAGCCAAGCAATAGATTACCTGACAGAGCACAACAACGAGCTGCATTTCCTCGGCTTGCATGTTCATGTAGGCAGTCAATCGCACGACACAGAACCTTTTTTAGCAGCTGTCGATGTTTTAACGCAATGCACACTCCAACTCAAGCAGAAGTACCGCCTACGGGTAGATCAGCTAGACATTGGCGGCGGATTAGGAATCGCATATACGGCGGCTGATCGGACATTGCCCATGCAACAGTGGTCTCATGCAATTAGCAAAGCCGTTGTAGAAAAGTTCGAAGCAAATAACTTGCCACTACCGAGGCTGATATTGGAGCCAGGAAGATCAATAGTCGGCCGGGCTGGCGTCACTCTCTATCGCGTGGGACATACAAAAACCCTCCCAGATGGCACTCACTATATTGCCGTGGATGGTGGCATGGCTGATAACCCCCGCCCAATCACTTATCAAGCCTTATACACAGCTTGTCTGGCTAACAAAATGAATGCCCCTAAACAAAAGACACCTGTTTCAATAGTTGGAAAATACTGTGAGCAGGGCGATATCATTATTCAAGAAAGCTACATAACCCCAGAAAGCGGAGACATAATTGCGGTCCTAGCTACTGGTGCTTATAATTTTTCGATGTCTTCCAACTATAATCGCACAGCCCGCCCCGCTTGCTTGCTGCTAAATAATGGCAGCGCCGAGGTGATAATTAAAGGCGAAACGAACGAAGACTTGCTAAGAAACGACTGTGTGCCGGACAGGTTGTTGCGCTAGAGTGACCATGAGGTGTCCTTGCTTAACTCCTGAAGCGGCACATTTCTAGCGGCTTGTTATCGTCATCTTTGGCCGCGGTTTGTCCAAGGGTTGGATATTGAGACCTGGTTGTTCGGTTAAGCTCATTGAAATTCCCATTCTCTGCTGTACGGGCACGCCGACATTTACTCCAGGGCTAGCTTGTGGGAATGTCTCTCGATTAAATGGAGCCCTATCTCCAGCGGTCCACCCATCATTAATTTGGCTGGGCACCGATAATTCGCCAAGCATAGACTCGTCTAATAAAACCTTGACTCGAGAGTCAAATTCTGGCGCTGTGGTTGCAGTTGAACAGACAATGCTCTGGTCGACAAGAGGACGGTGCGCAGCCTCAGAACGAGCCTGCCCGAAAGCAGGATTAAACATTTGTCGCCCCATTGAGAGCGAGTATGCACGCTCCGCAGCAGGATAACTGGCCGCCGACTTGTCATCGTGAGCAATCAAGCTATCAATGCTATTGCTGTAGGGCGCAGTTCTTGGCGCAGTACTAACAGTTTCTGGAGCAGAAGAGTTGGCATCGTGGATTGCATGAACACTGGCAAGCCAAGCAGTAAAGACAACCCAGGCCAAGGCAACAAACATCAAACTGTTCAGAAAGCGATGGGATGAATGAAGGTCCTTAATATCATCTTCGGCATCGACCATTCCAACACTAATGACATTTGAACGAGAAGCTAATTTTTGTTGTCTGCCAGGTTGTTTGTCAGCTTCAGATGAATAAGACTGAGACTGTTTTATTGTTATGGGGATCTCAAGCGCTAGGGCGATATAGTAGCTCAGCGTATCTGGGCGGCTTCTGCCAAGTCGACGCTTTACGCCGCGCCAGACCCTGTGAACAATCCAAAAGATATGTCCGTTGTGATGACTAATGCCACCATATTTTATATGTCCGCCAAAATCGCTGTTACTCATGGAGTTTAGCAATCCACATTGACAGCTCCAGTTTAAGCGAAGTCTAAGCAATACAAAAGTTATTTCCAGCAGAAATTTGATAAAATCGCCGTTTATGAGCAGAGACTAATAGATCTCCGTTTAGCTATTTCCTTGCTAGCGATAACGATATGATTGGCATGCCTTATCGATATGCCGAACTTATGGACTGCACTTGGGCGTAAAGGTAGGCACTTTAAAGTATTCCCAGCAAAAATATTGCCGGATTAAATAGACGGTTGACAATCCTTGCCACCGCACTTTCCCGATTTTCAATTCCGGTAGAGAAATCGCTTGCTTAACTGGCCTTAGCGCCAGCGCCGTCGCGTTTATATCGCTTGACAAACCTGTCTACGCGCCCTTCAGTGTCAACAATCTTCTGTTGTCCGGTATAGAACGGGTGACAGTTGCTACAAATTTCTACTCTTATTTGACTTTTGGTTGACCCAAGTTCGACTTTGTTTCCACACACACAGGTGGCTACAACCTCAAAATACTTAGGATGAATTGCTTCCTTCATTGTTGGCTCACTTATATACTGACTCGCCTAGACAGACATCATAACAGATAGATGCAATTAGCAAGTTTAACTATGACAACTTACTTCATTGTCGGCAAATAAGTGACGACGATTACGGGGCTAAAATCACCCTGCCTTCGGCTGTTACAAAACCTTTAGCAATAGTCAAATTGTCTAAACGTAATGCCCGATTGGGTTTATCGAACTTGTGCAGGGTGACTATCGGATTAAGCAAGTCTTCAAAAAAACTGGCAAAATGCGCCGGATCAACCAGTGTTTTACAATCGATTGTGCAATTTTCTAGAACAATACTCTCGTCCCCCTTTAATTTTAGATTTCCGGACAAAGTGAGGGGAACACCTGTATCAGCACTGGCACCTTTGGTCACTAAGGTGCCGTTTACCGTTATTAAGTCACTATCTAGGCTAACCTTAGGTGAAAGTACTTCAAGTTGCTGTTGCCCCAAGCCCGGTAGGTCTAACTTTAGAGCCCTAAGACTACTCGTCACTTTAGTACTTTCCAACGCTGCAGCCAAATCTTTTTCTCTTACTTTCACTTTGAGACTAACAAGAATAGGGGTACTCAGGGCAAGTTTTCTTCTTTTTTTAGGCACAGAAGAGGAATACGCCAACTGCAGCGGCGCATTCATTTCCGCCTCTATAACGCCCAAAGGTATACCTTGATAGGAGCATTCGTTGAGGGAGAGCTTTGCGCCCTTTATTTTTCCAGCCAATAAATCAGTCAGGCTCCAAAGACGTACCTTAGCCTTTACTTTGCCAGGAAATTGATGACGCAAAGCGATTTCCAGCGTTCGATTTAGAAGAAACTGGCTAATCGGTGTTATGCCAGTGAGATTCTGCACAAGACGAATTGCCGGGTTGCCAATTTTAAAAGGCAAAGACTCTTTCACCTTGGCTTTGTCTTTGGCGACCGTCTCAGGCTGAAGCTGTGCGATTTTCTCGCTGCTTGGAGAAATTGCGTTATCCAAAACAGCCTGAGCCTGAACCGAGCCCACACTTATAAGCAATAGGCAAACAAGCAAAAGAATTCGTTTCATGCAGCGTTCATCGACTTGCGTCCGCTCAGATTTGGCTACTCTCTAACTATGTTCGCATCTTTTCATTCAAAGCTAGTTTGAGCAAGTCATTTTGCTTTAAGAGTGCCTTAAGATGATCATTAGCGATCGCCAGCTCTGCCTGCAATTCAGCCACTGTCTGCTCATGCGAAATACCAGTAACAGGATCTCGCCCTGGCATTTTCGGTAACATAACATAACCTAGTTGGACAGCCTTAAGAGCCGCTCCGGTTCTTGTCGGCACTTTCATCTTTGCCAATATACATTCGATATGCTTTTCCACGGTTCGCAACTTCATATCGAGTTCTTCGGCAATTTCTTTATTTCTCAAATCCAGACGAATCAAGACTTCGATTTCACGGTCTGTCAAATTGCTGTTAGGCATTGCCGCGGTCGGACTTTGCTTTACCAGTTGGGTGATTTTTGGATCACAGTAAGGCAAACCACGCGTCACTTGCTCAATTGCTTCAAAAAGTGTGCGCGGACCAGAGCTGTTCAGGCAAAAGCCGCGAGCTCCTGCTCGCAAAAGTTGATTGTGGTACTTGGTGGCATGATAGGAGTCAGTCAATATGAGTATGTTGGCATTAGGAAGCTCTTGCACAATCCGCCGGCACACTTCAACGCCATTGAGAATATCGAGGTCCACATCAAGGATGACAAAGTCTGGCTTCAGCCGCCGGATTATCTCTGTGGCGCCCATGCCGTCGGAAGCTTCGCCGATAATATCGACAACCTCTGACACTACTCTTTTTAAGCCGAATCTAATTAGTTCGTGCCGCTGACAGATGATGGTGCGTGGTCTGAAGGCATTGTGTCTGGTTGGTAATGATGCTTCCAAAAATAACTCCAAATCTATGTCTGTAACTTTGCTTTCAATTTATCGCTTTGCGATTTCGAAAATACTCTCGATCCTTTGCATTTTGTGCATTTTTCTATCTGCGAAGCGACAAGCTTGTCTTATTGTAACAACGCTTTCTCTTTAGGGTTGATTTTAATAGTTGTCAAATGAAAAACAAGCCAACCTATCTGCTATTTGTTGGAACGACATGGGAATTTTACGAAAGCCATGGGAGAACCCCCAATAGACTACCCTCACTTCCATTAGTTAAGCTGTGTCCATGCTGTTAACCAGCCAGATTCTATTCAATAACGACTAAAGTTTGCCAAACATGACACAAAAGATGACTATCTCGAAGATATCAATATCTCTTAAGGCAATGGTTCTTTTGTCCTTACTACAGTTTTCGGGATTAGTGCCGACTGCCCAGGCAACGAAATTGACGGCTCAACCCTTGCCACATGCCAAAGACATGACCGACTCGAGCGAAGCGCAACAAGTGGCTCCGCCAAACAGTCGCTTTCACAAGAGTAATGACTACCGCGATGTAGAGAAAGCAAAGGAAGAGCAAGACGCAAAAGCACAAAAACAAGCAGAGCTAGATCAACAAAAAGCGACAAACGCCCAAATTAAGGCTGGGCAAGCCCGCCTGCAAGCCTCAATAGACGCCAATAACAGAGCAGTGCAGTTTGGCAAACAAGGACGCTTCCAGGAAGCGATTCAAGAGCATGAGACAGCCATACAGCTAGATCCCAACAATAAGCAGTTTAAAATCAACCTTTCGGCAGCACGCACAGCCTACGGACAACAAAGGTTGTCCCAAGGAGATCTTGCCAGTGCCAGTCATTTATTTAGACAAGCGCTGGCTTCGGCTAGTGATAATGGCTTAGCTGGACGCTTATTGGTTTCCACCATTGCCAAAAGTGGATTGAATCCCAGCTCAGCGGATGTTCGCCTCAGCCTAGGCGATCAGTTGATTAAAGCAGGTGATGTGGAAGGAGCAACAGTAGAGTATCAAGCAGCTCTTGAGCTGGCCGATACAGCAAAAGTTTATACAAAAATGGGCGATATGGCTTTACTCTACGGGCAAACAGCTACGGCCAATAGCTGGTATCGTCAAGCTGTAGCAAAAGAATCTACATATGGTCCGGCGTACAGACAGCTTGGTTTCATTGCCCTGTCTCAAAAAGATTCCACCCAGGCAGCAGCTTACCTTCGCAAAGCTGTGCTTTTGGACGAGAAAGATACAATGGCTGGAGACGCCCTGGTAGACTTGTGGCGTAAGCAAGTTGCAGCAAGCCCAACAGTTGCCGATAATCATCTGGGCTTAGCAGCGGCTCTACAAATTACCGGCGACCTCAATGGCGCCCTGGACGAATATCAAAGAGTGCAGTCAATAGATCCCAAAAACCCTCACCTTGCATCTGGCAAGGCTAGTTTGAACGGCGCCTATCAGCACCAACAGGCCGAAAAGCACAGGCTGGCAGCGGCAACGCTTTATAGCCAAAATTTAAGGAAAGAAGCTTTGTCCGAAATTAGTCAAGCGGTAATGCTTGAACCGCGAAATGCTAAATACCAGCAGCTCCTCGGGGAATGTCTTGAGGCTAATGGCGATTATCAAGGGGCTCATCAAGCTTATTTAACTTGCGTGTTAATCGATCCGGAAAATAATAAGGAAGCAGCAGCACGCATGAAACAAATGCAAACTGGTTCAATCGCCAGTAGCAATTCGCTCAACCCAGTAAGCAGAAGCCAAGATGCAGCAATGCCTAGCACTACCAGTGCTAGTAATCAGTCGCCTCAATTAGCCAATACAAACCAGGAGCAAATGATTGCCAACAATCATAGTGATAGCCTGGTCCACGAAAACCAGCTCAACACATTGAACACCTTAAATACGCAATCTCCGGCAAAGGATCTTTTCGAAGGTAGCAATAGAGCAAATGCCCTCGCCTCAGCCAGCGCACCGGCCGCTTTAAAATCTAGCGAATCAACAACGAATGCCTCAGCCAAGAACAGCGAGGAATCTTCTAGCACCAGCGTCAGTGCTTTACTGAACAAAATCGATTCATCAGAAGCCCAACAAGATTACACAGGAGCTGCCGATATTCTTAGACAAATCTTAGCAAGCAATTTGCAAAATGCCGATCTGCATCATCGACTGGCCGTCAATCTAATGAGCTCAGGCGATATTGTGGAAGCCATTTCTGAATTTCGCATTGCCAGCGCCCTAAAGCCAGCAACAAAAGCGTATTCGGAAGATCTGGCGCAGGCTCTCATAATTCATAAACGGGCGCTCAATACTACTTTAGCCAATCAAGATTCAGATTTTGCCAAGAAAAATGCTTGTGCAACTGGAGTGGCAAAATGACTTTTCACTTTCAGGCTCCAGATTTAGCCGAATTTCCTCGAAGATCATATCGACGCTTCCTGGAAGAAACTATCGGGCAGCTCTTTACCGAAATTTCACCAGTAGCCAGTGAATTTAGCACTCAGTTCGAAGTCTCCTTTGTCGGTCAAGACGGCAAAGTGCACTGGCGCTTTGAGGACTACACCCACGACTCTGGTTATCCGATTACCGCCGAAGGTGCCCGACGCACTAACATGACGCATGCGCGCCGTATGCTCATGGAAGTATGGCTAAGAAATACCCAGACTGGTGAGCTACGCAAATCGACCTGTTACGTAGCGGATGTACCGGTAATTACTGAACGCGGTACTTTTGTAATCAACGGTACTGAACGCGTCGTACTTGGCCAGTTAGTGAGAGCACCTGGTATTTATTTTCAAAGTACCTCAGTAACCAGTTACAAGGCATTGATGTTAGCGGAACAAGGGCCTCCCGTTACGGTGGAACTGGAGCTAGATCCTAATTCACGTAAATCCGGGCGTATGAGCAAGGCAAAGTGTCGCATCAAACTACCCAAACGTGGCTGGGTTCCAGCGACAACTGTGTTATTAGCCATGGGAGTGGATCAACAAACAATTGAAAAACGCCTGGGAGTGCAATTAGAACGTAACCGCATCGACTGGCGCCAATTCACTCAGAGCGAAGCATTGACAATAGTTGGGCGATCCTGGCGGCCAGATGGCGGTGGCGGCGCCCATGGTGGCACCACGGCCTTGAAGGAAATTGTTGATAAGCGTCGTTTTTCACTGGGAGAACTGGGACGTCGACGCCTCAACGCTAAGCTGGGAATCGAAGAAACTTCCAAGCAAATTACTGCCGATGATGTTCTTGCAATAGTTGAATATATTCTTGGATTACCTCATGACCAAGGACAGTTGGATGCCATAGACAGTTTAGAAAATCGACACTTGCGAGGAGTGGGTGAAGTCTTAACAAGAGCAGTCAGACCAGCTCTTGGCCAAATGTCGCGCTCAATTAGAACCAGACTTGAACTTAAAGATGAAAGTGAGATTGGCGGACCCGTTGATTTGATTGATACACGTCCTTTTGCTTCAGCTATCAATAAATTCTTTACCGGCAGTCCTCTGGTGCAATATGTAGATCAACAAAATCCCTTATCAGAATTATCCCATCGCCGAAGAATTACTTCCTTTGGTCCTGGTGGCATTGATCCCAATGCTGCTCCAACAGAAATGCGAGACGTCCATCCCAGTCAGATTGGTCGCGTTTGTCTGGTGGAGTCTCCAGAAGGTAAAAACTGCGGTCTGGTGTCCTATTTGGCAGCCTACTGCCGCATAGATGACGATGGCTTTATGACCGTGCCCTATAGGCGTGTAATTAATGGTCAGGTAACTGATGAAATAGCCTGGTTAGGACCGGCCGATGATAAGCGTCATGTTCTGGCTCCGCCCGATACAAAAGTAGAAAATGGTCGAATTTTAGGACCATTAGTAACTGCTAGACGTGGTGAGAGCTTCTTGCAAGTTAGCCCGAATCAAGTGGACATGATTGGTATTGCTCCTCAAGGATTTATCTCTGTCGGCGCAGGACTGATACCATTCTTAGAACATGATGATGCTAATCGTGCCCTCATGGGCTGTGGCATGATGCGGCAAACTCTACCCTTGATTCGCCCAGAAAAACCAAGGGTGGGCACGGGCATGGAAAAAATTGTTGCCCGTTCCTCAGGACACGCTGTTATCGCCAAAAGAGCAGGAGTGGTGACGAACGTAACTGGCGATGAGATTGCCATCACCCAATCAAGCGGCGAAATGCGCAGCTATCCACTCATTAGATTCGACCGAACTAATCAAAACACCATTCTCGATCAACATCCTTCTGTACAAGTGGGACAGAAAGTTGAAGCCGGTCAAATTATTGCCGATGGCGCCGGTATCGATAATGGTGAACTAGCGCTTGGACGCAATTTGCTGATTGCCTTCGTGCCTTGGAATGGCTATAACTTTGAAGATGCCATTGTCGTTAGAGAAGGTCTGGTCAAGCAACATAGACTCAGTCACATAGAAATTGAAAAGCATTCAATTGGCGTGCACCAAACTTTACGTGGCCCCGACATACTGACGCCAGAATTGCCTAACGTTTCTGTGAAAGATCTTGAACACCTAGATGAACGTGGCATCGCCAAAATTGGCAGTTGTGTAGAGCCAGGCGACATTCTTGTTTCCAAACTGTCGCCTAAAGAACAGCGCGCCTTAAACGCTGAAGAAGAGCTATTACAAGCTATTTTCGGTAAGGTGGCCGAAGAGATGTCCGACAGCAGTTTGAGGGTGCCACATGGCTCTGGTGGCCGTGTAATCGACGTACGCATTTTCACTCCTGAGACAACACCTGAACTACGCGCTGGCGTAATCTGTGAAATAGAAGTTTTGATCGCTCGCCTGTGTCCCTTGGAAGTCGGAGATAAATTAGCAGGACGACATGGCAATAAAGGTATCGTCTCAATAATTGTTCCAGATGAAGACATGCCATTCTTACCTGACGGCACACCAGTTGATCTCGTTTTGAATCCGCTAGGGGTACCGAGTCGTATGAATGTCGGCCAAGTATTCGATACACAGCTTGGCCTTTATTCAAGTATTCTCAATCGCTACTATCGCATTCACCAGTTTGACGAATCAGTGTCAGCTGATGCTTCCTTCCGCCTGGTAAACGAAGCACTAGATGAAGTGCGCAAACTGCCAGGTTATGAGTGGATTGAGTCAGACGGTAAAGTAAAACTCTATGACGGGCGCAATGGTGAGTTATTTGATCGACCCGTTCTAGTTGGTCGCCAATACATGCTGAAATTGAATCAGCTGGTATTGCACAAAATCAATGCCCGCTCCGGACTAGGAGGTCCTTATGCGGCGGTGACCCAACAACCTGTGGGTGGCAAAGCCAATCACGGCGGCCAAAGAATGGGCGAAATGGAAGTTTGGGCCATCCAAGCCTATGGCTGCGCCAACATGTTAAATGAAATGATGACAATTAAGGCAGACGATATTCAAGGTCGTCACCAGTCTTATGCCGACATTGTACAAGGGAAAAACATCTCTCCTCCTGGTCGCACAGCTGCTTTTGACGGCTTATGCTGCGAAATACGTGGACTGGGCATGGAAGTGACTCTGGGCAAAATCGTTGATACATTTGAACCCGTACAAGATAAGAGCTGTCCTACAGCCACACCGCAATCGCTCGAAGAAGAATATATGGTCTCATCAGTCGACAAGCTGGAGACAAATGGCTTAAAAATGCTGGAAATTCCTGCCGGTGACTATGTTCCTGTAGCGCCACCAGTACAGATACCAATGATCAGCTCACTGGCTCCGGGTAAACCAACCAGCCAAAGTCAGCTAGACTTGCTGGAGCAACCATTAATCGATGACCTCGACGATGGGGACAACGTGGATAATGGCGATGATGCCCAGGACAACGAGGATGAGGCTCCTTCTTACATTCACGATTTTATTACAAAAGAAACACAGGATCTCCTTGTTGGCGACCAAGCCAGCCAACCTGAATCTGACGACCAAATCGTAGAAGAATCAGAAGAGCAGGTGCCTGTCTATGATGACAAGAAAACGTCGTTGGATTTTCCTTCGATAAGCGAACTCAAGTCTTTGGCTGAGGAATTAATGAAACTGCAAGCAAAGCCGAAAGTAACAAGCAGTCAAAATCTATCAATGGTTGGTACGCATCACACGGCCAATGGACAACCACAATCCGCCAGTGCTGATGCCACCGAACCAAAACAAGGGTTTGCCACAGATGAGAACGACGATAAGGTGTGAAAAATAGGACAATTTGGTAAAAACAATGGAAACGTTCAACACATCTAGAATAGCCACGACCAATAGTAATTGGTCCAACATATGCAAATTGACAACATCTTTTTTGGTAATCAATGTCGTTTCACTTTGTTTGACTAGCGATGCCTCTGCTCAATTTGCCGCCCCCCTAGCGCCGGCTGTCGGCGATGGTTCTGTTCCAGCCCCTGAGATCTCAGGCGATAGCCTTCCCAGTGCACCGGCAGCATCAGGTAAGGCAGAGGCGGCCCCGGTTGAAGGAACTAATTTAGAAAAAAGAATCGATCTTGGGCGTACCACGGTCTACATCTACTCTAATTGCAGTCGAGGAAAGAACGATTTGATGGCAGGTTCGCGTTTGGTATTAACTCTTCGCCCAGCCAGCTTAATGTCGGAACAAGTGAGCGACATTGGCAAAATTCTCGGCGTAAATTTAAACTCTGGTCAGGCAGTCATTCAAGCAGATGCCACTGCCCATCAACTTGAGCTCATTCAATTTGTCCTTACTCCTTCAGCAAATGACTTACAGATCGGAGTATCCACGATAAATCAGAAGAGCGCAAAAAAGATAGAAAAAGATCCTACAGCTGAGCAGTGGTCGAATCTGAGAAAATCTCAAGATAATTCCCTCTATTTAGGTGCTGGCATCCTGCCGACAGCCCGAGTTTGCGCTCGCTATTTTGTTATGGCTGCAGTAGCCTTCGCCACTGTTTACCTAATCTTTGCCGCTTCCTCCATAATATTTGGACAGGCTCACGGTGGCCCGCGCGTAGTAGCCGCTTGTGGCGGCTTGATGCTTCTACTTATGGGATTCACCATTTACAAAGTAGCTGTGATCAATCTCTTTAATGCTAACGGCACCATTCAACAAAACGCAGACATTATCAAACATTTTTCCAATCAGGGACAAGTTGCCCTACCCAACCGATAAACAAGGAAGTGCTTAATATGAGTACTACAACACTACAAATAAAAAGAACACTAAGCCAAGCATTGCTACTTGCCGGAATTTATATATCAGGATCTGCTGTGCAAGCTACCCCTGCTGGCATTGATTCATTTAGTGCCACTACACAAACGCGCCAAGCACAAGGTGCTCAGAGCAGCAATCCAAGGCCAGGTGTTGGTGCTGCTGCCCTCAGTATGACTTCACAGCCAAGCCCGGCATTGGCATGGTTTGAAAAGTTCGATGCTTTACAACAAAAATATTCCCCAAGCAGCGCTGACAAAGTCATTCTTGTAAGACCATTGATGCAAGAGTCCGAACGTGTGCATCAATGGATCGAAACTGCAAGTAAAATAGCGAAAAACTACAAACTGCTGTCTCAATCTTTGAAAGCTTTGCCGGTACCAGCAGGAATGAACGATATCAAAGAATATCGTAACCTAACGGCAGACTGGTATGACGATGCAGCCAGCGTCTACATAGATTTGATTAAACCAAGACCGCCGGCTAAGACAATTGAAGAGTTGCAAGACTCTATAAATACCGTCAAGAAAAAATCAGATGGCTTGTCCAGCACAATTGCCAACTTGAAAGAGATGGATCTTAGTTTAAGGCGCAACTACAAAGTGCATCTGGCTATGCAGGATGATGCATTGCAACAATACGTTAAGAGCAAATAGTTAGACCGATATGCAGGAGATACAAGAGGAACAAACAAATGGCAATCCAGATTAATGAACGGGATCATCTTATATTCAAGATAATCGATGAACATAAAGTTCTTCTTGAGAAGCATATTGCCTGGTTTATTGCGCCAGAGGCCAAACCTGTGCTGATTCGTGATCGGCTAAGAAAGCTCTTCTATCTCGACTACCTTTTATGCCAAAGACATGGCACAAAATTACCGTGGTGGACAACTCCGACTAAGCCTTTGGTCTATATGTTGTCTCCCATGTCAAAAACCATGTCTGGCACCACTGAGGACACGCTAGACCTTACAGATAGCACGGTACAACGCCATCTTCTAGAAGTGGCTAACATTAAAATGCTAGGATTGATTGCCCAGCAAGCCGGTGAAATAAGCAACTTTAATTGGGTAACCCATAGTGGCGGTGCGAAAACGACCTTAGATGCTGTTATGACCTTTACAGCTAACGATCGCTTCTTCAAGTTTGCAGTGATCAATCACCCAAGTGACAAAGAAAAGTTAGTTGCCGAACTAGACTCTATGTTTATTGAAGGCGCAGTTGAGCGCGTAATTGTAATATGTCGTGACACCAGCTATCAAGATATTCTACAGAAGTTCTTGGCCGAACAACCTCGACAATTTGATTTATCCAAGATTTACCTGGCCACTCACCAGGAGCTATATAAAACAAGTATTACCACGGCAAGATATACTGACGGGCACCGTCAAAGTGTCAGTTTCTTGGGACATAGTGCCAATAACACAGTTCCGTTGCATGTCAACTTAGCTCACACTCAAGCGGCGTCAGCCTAGAGTTTAAACCACTTCCTACGTGGTGGGTAACCAGTTATCAATTTCGAATGTCTTGTAATCGGTAGTAATCTCTTCATTCTTAGCAATGTCGCGTAAGGATAAATCTACGCCATAGCTATCTAAACTGTAATCTGGAGAAATATTTGGATGATCACTGTGATTTATAAATCGAGCATCGTCAACAGGAAGGATGTATCGATTGAAATGATAATCAAGATAGCCAAAATGATCAGCGAGCCACTCTCGTATATGTGCGGGTAAGTCTGCCAGTTCTTCTGGTGTCAAATCGAGATCAAAGCCTTTTACAAATCGCCAGACTTCCGTGCCAGCGGCAATCTCTTCGTCTGCGAAAAGTCCAATGCCGTGGATGGAACTGGCTGCTAACTTAGTTTTTACTAGCAACATATGGACTACTTGGAAGTTTCAATGAATGAAGCCGCATAAAACGATCTTGATCGGGTATTTTAACATGGGGCTGCTTACCGCCTGTGGACCGACTGGACATAAAAGACAGGCAAGGGATTATATTCATAAATCTGCGAGCCAGGCTGGCATCAAATGATAAGACAGCCCTGGCGAAATGGTCATTTTTGTGATAAGCTAGCTTATTAGCTGGCTGTTTCCGAGGACAAATAAAATGCGTCAAGTTGGAGCGTTCGAGGCCAAAAACAAATTAGCAAGTTTGTTGGATCAAGTTGAACGCGGTGCCGAAATCATCATTACTAGACGAGGACATCCTGTAGCTAAATTGGTTTCAGCACACCAGGAGTTCAACAAGGACAAGGCGCAATTGGCCGCAACTAGCATTCGGGAGCGCGCGAAAACCCTCAAGCTGGGTAGTTTTCGTTGGGACGAATGGAAAGAATATCGAGACGAAGGCCGCCCATGAGCCTGGTTCTTGATAGTTCTGCTACGCTCGCTTGGATCTATAGTGATGAGATCACTAAAGCAATTAGCCAAGTATTCGATATAGTCACAAGTTCCAATGCTTGGGTGCCCATAATTTGGCCTCTTGAAGTCGGAAACAGCCTACAAATGGCAGATCGCCGCGGACGCATCAAAGGGAATTTTCGAGACTCCACGCTGAAAGATCTCGCGTTAATTAATATCAAAATTGACGATGAAACCAACACTCACGCCTGGTTTACAACAAGGCAGCTGGCGCAAAAGTTCAAGTTGACCCTCTATGATGCTACGTACCTTGAGTTGGCACAACGTAAGGCTCTTCCACTGGCATCACTGGATAAAGACTTGCGAGCAGCCGCTAAAGCCATGCACCTTACTGTGCTGGGAATTTGAATCATGTTACCAGAGATTGTCGACAATCAAGATAGCATCAAAACTTGTGTTTAGTTTGCAGTCTATAGTTTTCCCTTACATAAACTTCTGAAAACCCTATACTCAGATAGAGATTGCGTCCCATAGTACCGGCGTAAAGAGTTACGGGAAGTTGAGATTTAGTGAGAGCTGCACAGATGCTGGCTTCTGTCAGGCGTCTGGCATAGCCATGTTTGCGAAATGCAGGCAACGTCGCCACACTGTGAATCATCGCCACACCGTCATCAATGAAATACCCCGCCGCGCTCACAGGAGTATCGTTAACATAGCCAATAAACCAATTTTCGCGCTGGGAATGTCCAAGCCTGGATTTTATGTATAAACCAAAAAGATTTGTCACCACATCAGATATGGAAAAACCTAGCTGAAATGGAACAAGAAAATCTTTGATACTAGATTCTCGATCAATCTCTTTGATTCTGAGCTCTGGTAATGGCGTTGAACAGACAAACTTAGATTGATCCAAAACCATACCAATAGAGTTTCGTTCAACCGAATTTGTAAACCCTTCTGCGTGCAAACATTCTTTCACGGTTGCAGGATTTGAAGTATGAGCACCAACGTACCAGGTTAGAGCGCATTGTCGTTCCTTGTATCTCGTAAGGACTTGCTTAACATCACTCTCAGGAGATTGTAGGTCTATATTGAAAATTTGCACCCAGTTCATATACGATTCCGGGTAGTTCGTTAAGAAACCAGTTGCCGTCTTATCTTCCCAAAACAATGCTCCATCAATGCCGTGCATGTAGCGGAAAGAGTTCATAAAGTTTGACTCAATCTTTCTAGCTAAAACCAATTCTGAGTTTGTTAGAGATTTATTCAAACTATTCTCCAATTTTTTTGTGCCAAGGATACGAGGGGACTCTCAAGGTACGCTGGATCATCCTGTCGTTATTGTCGACCCGCTCTCAAAGTGGTCGCTTTGAGTCAATAAGATATCCGCAAATTGGTTGGTTCTTTAGTATATATTGTTGACGGGTGATTTTTACCCCGAGCAAATATTCAATCAGCCGCGGTTCAAGAATACAGAGTTGACGATAGCGCACAGCCAAATTGTATAGCGCGCAATTTTGGTGATACAAAAAGAAGTTTCCGTCGGAGAGTTCCTTCCATTCGCTCATGTAGCCATGTTCCGCGTAGTACAGTGCCATTTCCTCAACACGCTGCGCCAGGTTTTTGTTAACAAAGCGCGGCATAAGCAGAGTAATCAGTCGATCATTGTTCAAGCGCAAAAGATTCATGACACCGACATGCCCGCTTTGTGCAAAGACGGTGTCCAGCAAGTATCCAGACAGGTTTTCATAGCCAGAAGGAAACTCGCTGGCGGCGGCATCAGTAAGACGATATTTGTGAACCGGCCGCCCTGCACCATGTTGATGTATACGGTAAGTGATCAGTCCTTTTGCAAAGATAACAGTTGACGCCGCACGGCGGTGTCTGTGATCTTTAGCGCGATACAGAACTCTTCGGCCGTCATCTCTGCCCTTAGCTTCAAAATGCGCAAGAGTGCTTGGCGAGCAGACTCGCCTGGCCGTCGTTTACCAATGTGCGAAGGTATTTTTCTCATGACATACGCCCGTTGCTATCACTATTATTACACATAAATGTGTGATAACTCTGTTCAGGCGAAAAATAAAGGCTTACCATTGAATCAAAGCCAATATAGGAGGCTAAATCATGTCCTACACAATAGTTACAGATATTTGCGAAGGAGCAGGCGATTGCGTTGCTGTTTGCCCGGTCAGTTGCATAGTCTGGGCTGAGGGCAAAACCAACGCCAAAGGAACTAAATACACTTATATCACCACTGATCCCTACTGCATTGAGTGCACCGCCTGCCTTTCTGCTTGTCCAGTCGAGGGTGCTATCTTGGATGAATGGAAACCTGAACTGCAAAGACCGTAGGCAAATACTAGCTTCGCTAAGAGCCGAAGCAAAGTCTAGCCTATTTAATGTCTTCAGCTTGGTCGTTTTGTTTTGATTTAGCCTGCGGAATTTCGCGCACTAGATTTCCATCACGCATCACCACAAATTCAGTTCCTGTTTGTCGAGCTATTTCTCTAGCTCGCTTAGCTGCTCGCACTAGAGCAGTCGGTGCATTTTGCATGTCTTGATCAGGCAGACGAGACGCTGGCGGTTTCATGAGTTCTTCCCTTCTTCAACCAATTTAAGTATATCACCGCTATTGTCATACAAATGCCAGAGATGCACTTCAGAACAATAGATCGTCTTAAAATTGTGTAGTCCTGTAAAAAACCTCCGGCGAACCACATCGTCAGGCACGTGGTGTCCTCCTTGAGCCACTCTAGCTGCGACCCTGGCAATTGCCTCCTCGGGACTCGCCAGTGATAAGAAGAATAGTTTGATCTGGTAATTCTGCTTTCTCCAGTCTCGAATCATTTGCAAATAGCCACGACCAGACAGGGTTGTTTCAAAAGCAAAACTATCACCGCGCCGAGCATGCGCTTTGATTTCTTCCAGCATGAGCCGACTAGCTTTTATTGCCGCAAGCGCAGGTTGAAATGGTGACAACCCACTGGCAATCAAATCAGCATTAACAAACGCCGGACAGTCCGCCTCATTGGGGAGAAATTCGCGTGCAAATGTGGTTTTCCCAGCACCATTTGGCCCCGCAATAATCAGAATTTTCTTTTCGCTCATGTCAAGATAATACCCGTTAGCCTTGTGGCATTATCCCTGATAAACTTCTGGCTTGGCTAGCATAGAAATTTCAGCGCAAACGCATCAAAACATGAAAACCGACGGTTTATCAGCTTCAATATCATTCATTGATTCCTGGCTGGCTTTGCTTTGGGAAAGAGGAGAAATACCGGGGTTTGTCGTGGCTATTGCCGATAAAGGTAAGATCGTATTTAAGAAAGCATACGGCTATGCGAATTTAGAGAAAAAGGAAAAGCTCACTACTAGTCACATTTTTCGTATTGCGTCGCACTCTAAGATTTTTACAGCGACAGCAATCATGCAACTTGCTGAGCGCGGTCACTTGCGCATAGACGACCATGTCGTCGATTACTTGCCCTGGCTGAAGCAGCACCAGGATAAGCGCTTCTTGAAAGTAACCATCCGTCAACTGTTATCGCACACGGCTGGAGTAATAAGAGATGGATTAGTTAATGACTATTGGGCACTTCTAGATCCATTTCCGAATGAGAAGCAACTACGAACTGCTATTCTAAAGTCCTCTCTTGTCTTCGATACCAATATTCAAATGAAGTATTCGAACTTCGGCTATAGTCTGCTCGGCCTGGTGATCGAAGCAGGTTCTGGCAAAACTTACAATCAGTACGTAATAGAACACATCGTTCAGCCGCTAGGTCTTAAAGATACAGGTCCAGATTATAGCGGAGACTACAGCAGGGATCTTGACGATAAACTCGTCACAGGTCACAGCCGTGCTGATCTCAACAAAACCCGTTTATCGATCACAGGCAAAGTAGAAACCAACTCGATGTCTTCTGCCACCGGCTTCTATTCAACGGTTGCAGATTTATGTAAATATTTTGCCGCTCAAAAGGTCGGCACAAAGTTGCTGCTCAATGATGAATCAAAGAAAGAAATGCAGCGAGCCCAGTGTCGTGTGACAAACTCAAAACAATCTGAGGAATATGGACTAGGCTTCATTATCGAATACCTATCCAGCAGATGTTTGTTCGGGCATAGAGGGGGTTTTCCTGGTCAACGGACTAGCAGTCTCTCTGACAGCAAGTCAGATCTTTTTGTCGTTGTTCTAACCAATTGTATCGATGCCAGCCCTGGCGCAATCAATAAGAGCATTTTTTCAGTTATCGATCACTTTTTGAAAAACGGTTCCGCGAGCCAATCAAAAAAGAAACTTCATCGTTTTCAAGGCAGATTTATGGAGCTTTGGTCGATATTAGAATTCGTCGTGCTCGGAGACAAAATTGTTGCCATTGACCCGACAAGCTGGCAACCATTTGATGATGCGGAAGAGCTTGAATATGTTGACGAAAAAACACTCAAAGTAGTGAAAACTAACGCATTCGCCTCCGAAGGCGAACTCATTCATTTTACATTTAGCAAAAGTGGCGAAATTAAAACGGTGCTCGTTTGCGGTACGACTATGTGGCCACAAGATCAGTATATGAAGATGTTGGCTAAGAAAAAGAAAATTGGTTGACCTAGCACTCAGAAAGCGGACATGGCAATTGGACCTTTAGCCAAGCAATTCTTGATGGTTTGCAGGGGAAATCTTATGTTGATTTGAATAGGGACGGCTACATCACAGTTGATGAACTAGCACAAAACGTTCAGCGCGATATCCGAGATTACGAAGATAATCATTCTATCTACAGAAAGACCACTAATTTTGATGGACAGATGATCGTTGCTGTGACAGCCCGAACAAATACTCCACGTCCTGAGCCTGTTGAAGTGTTGTACGAAGAGCAGTGGTGGAAAGCTCGATTAATGGAACGCAAAGGAGATGAGGCTCGTATTCGCTGGATCCAGCTAGGTTATGACTCGCCAGATCAAGATAAGTGGTATCCCCTGGAAAAAATAAGACCTATTCGCTTACAGGAGGCGAATAAAGTAATCGTTCCACTTTCTTATTGCCAATCAGATGCGATTCGACAATCTCCCGACAGTCCGATTCCTTTACGTGGCAATACCAGGTCGCTTCCGGATAAACAACCACCATCGGCCCTTCACCACATTGCCCCAGGCAGCCCGCTTTGTTGACGCGAATCGATTTGTGCAAATGTCTCTCTTTCATTTCATGACGCAAAGCGTGGAATACTTCCTCAGAACCTTGCTCTGGGCAAGTCTTGCCACTGACACAAACAAAAACATGTTTCTTAAATACAGACATTGTATTTTATATAGATACTCTACTGACGGGGAAAACCTTGAAAAAAGTCACTAGCAATTTGTTTGCTCTAAGTCTTCATCTTAGCCTACTTTGTTTAGCGTACTTTTTTAGCCTATTTTTCAGCGCATTGTGAGACAGCGATAATTTAAGCTTCCCAAGCCTGGCGCGGCAAGAACAGCAACAACCAGACTCTGGTTAAGCTTCCCGTTACAATTATTGACGACCGGCATAATTCTTGAGAAGATGGGAGGCTGTGTGTAAGCACACGACCGAAGACAGTCCGGTGCCCTTGCTCAGGCAAAGGCTTAATGACCCAGAAACGGGTGGCCGACTAGAGGTTACAAAAAACGACATTGTCGTGAGGAGCCATGCTCCTCATTTGTGATCCTCGTAGGCTGCGCTTACGGGGTTTTTTATTTTAAATCCGCTGACCGTATTTTGCGGTGAACTAAAGAACAAACAATTCAATGTTTACCAGTGGGCACCCTTAGCTTGGAGTGATGCAGCAATGGCGACCAAAACCAGAAAGAAAGAAATAGTTGCCGAAATAGATCAGTTTTTTACGAATGCAAAAGTAGCATTGGTAGCTGACTTAAGTGGCTTTACTGTTGCTGAGATAACCACCTTGCGCCGTAAGCTCGATAACGACTCGGCCAAATGTCGCGTTGCCAAAAACACACTCATTAAGATCGCAACCAAATCGGGCGACTTCGCCAATATAGAAAAACTAGCCAAGGGTCCATCCGCGATTGTCGTTGGCTACAAGGATCCAGCCGGACCAGCCAAAACAACTGTCAATTATTTGAAGGACCTGAAGAAGGGCTCTTTGCGCGGCGGCGTTTTGGAAGGCAAGACTATCACCGCTGCCGAGATAACCGGTCTAGCCGAGTTGCCGAGCAAAGAACAACTGCTGTCAAGTATTATGGGCAGCATGGACAGCGGTGCTCGCGGCATCGCCGGTTCGCTTGTTGCTGTCATTCGAGATATCGCGGTTTTGGCAGAAGAAGTAGCAAAGAAAAACAATGCCGCTTGAGATTAGACAATTAACTGTACTTAAAAGGAGATAAAAATGGCTACGAAGATATCGGTAGATGACTTGTTAGATCACATTGGTTCGCTCACCCTTCTGGAAGCAGCTGATCTCAAGAAAAAGATGGAAGACAAATTTGGCGTCACTGCTGCTGCGCCAATGGGCATGGCAATGATGGCTCCAGCTGGTGCTGGTGGCAGCGCTGCTGCTGAAGAGAAGACTGAATTCGATGTCATCTTGACTTCAGTCGGCGATAAGAAAATCGAAGTACTGAAAGTAGTGCGCGAAGTTACAGGTTTAGGTTTGAAAGAAGCCAAAGATCTTGTCGACTCTGCTCCTAAACCAGTAAAAGAAAAAGTGAAGAAGGAAGATGCCGACCAGATGAAGGCCAAGCTTGAGGCTACTGGTGCAAAAGTAGAAATTAAGTAAATCTTGCCTCACCTCCGATCGATAATAGAACCGGAGGGGAAAGACAATGAGATGTCCGGCATGCGGCCTTTATCAACCAATTCAGTTTGAACTCTGCTTAAACTGTGGTCATGACGTGTCCTCGCAACCCGATCAAAAAAGTGAGGTGGACGCTATGGCCAAAGACGTAGCCGAGTACGAACGCCACAGTAAGAAGACGGTTGACAACCGCAAGCAGCAGGTTTCTTCTGGCGGCTACCCTGGCGGCAAGCCGCAAGGGAAAGCTCAGCGCAGCCCAAAGCAAAGGCGTTCTTTGCCACCTTTGGTGGGAGTGCTCATCGCTGTTGCCATTTTCGTACTCTCCGCGGGTACGACTATCTTCTTTTTAACCAAATCCCCTGACTATGAACGTTTGTTTAAGCAAGGCGAACATGAGCTTGCTAACGGCCAATACGCCTTCGCTGTAAAAACCCTCAATAAAGCAATTGCTAGCAAAGCAACCGACCCGAAACTTTATCTTGCTCTAGCCCGCGCTTACATTGGTGTCGATCAGTTAGATAAGGCCTGGGAGTGTATAGATCGTGCTCAACAGCTTGGTTTAGGTGTGGTTGCTGAACCTGAGCTTGCCTCCGATTTAGCCAATTATTACAGGCAGAAAGGCCAATACGAGAAAGCGGCCAATTTATTGCGACCGTTGGCAAAAGCACAACTGCCAGGCAAAGTGGCTGAGTTGTCGGACCTCGACGCGCTTTGGGGCGATGAGTGTCTGCGCGATGGACAGGTCGAAAACGCCTTGAGGTGCTGGGAAGAGGTGCAGCAGCTCAAAGAGGGCTCTCGCTTTATTGAGGCAGATGCACGACTGGCAACTATCTACCAGAGGCTCGTCGCCAATGCCCTTGCTGCCGGAGAAGACAACAAGGCCCTCGATTACCTCACAAAACTAAATTTGATTGCCCAAAATCCCAAAAACTATCTTCTCTCAGCCACTATTTATGAAGGAGAAGAAAAGTTTGATCTGGCTATTGATCAGGTGCATAAGGCACAAAAGCTCACACCAGACGATCAAGAGCTCAACATAAGATTGGCTAATCTGCTGCTAGCTTACGGTAAAAAGCTCTTGAACAGCGGTGACAGTGAGACCGGCTACGCCTATATGCAACAAGCGTCCTCTTTGAATTCTGGTCTGACTGTACCGACGCTTGTTTTACGCAATCTATCGGTAGGCATCGACCCAGCTTTTCGCTTACCGCGCTTATCAGCAGATGTATGGAATCCGACCAGCTCACCCATTAATGCTTTAACCGTTAAAGCGGAGCTTTGGGATAAAGCTAACTCAAAACTTTTATGGAACAAAGAAACTCGCCTGATAGACGAATTTGTCACACCATTAGCTTCAAAAGAATCTAAATCCTTTGAGTTTGTGGCAACGCAGCCAACCAAGGCCAACGGTCTGAGCGAATTTCGCATCTACTTAAATGGCGTTTTATACGACTCATATCCTATTGGCAAGGCTGCTCCGGGTAAACAGGCTTCCCTGGCAAATTCAAGCACTGAGGGTGGTATCGGTACCCACGCCTCTAAAGGGCAAAATGAAGTTAAGGACAGCGACCTGGCCAAACCGGTGCAAACATTACACACCATAAATAACCCACCTGCCTCACATGCCAGTGAAAAAAGTACAGCCGCAAATGATTACCCTAAAACCACTCAAGAACAAGCAAATCAAACCGGTCAAGAGCAGCCTGCCCCTGATGCTTCTAGTACTCCAGAAGAAAAAACCATGAAGGATCTGGAGTTCTAACTCTAGCCGTTGTAAACGGAGTTGCCGCCCTGCTTTACGGCAGCTTCCAAAAACTCGATTGCTTTGGCCATAAGATCGTGTTCTTCCCGAGCATGACTGGGGAACGCAACTAAACCAATGCTGGCTGTCACCCGCAAATCGGGAACATCATCGAGTATGGGATCTGCACTTAGCTTTTCTCTTATTCGTTCAGCTACAAGCAATGCAGTAGCAGAAGTCGTTTCAGGAAAAATAATGGCAATACGGTCACGGTTTAAGCGCGCAGGAATATCGGTGTTCCTGATATATTGCTGAACCACGGCAACCGCACGCTTTAATACTTCATCTGATGAGGCGCTGCCATAAGTGGCACCAAGTGAATGAAAATCATCTATCGACATAATCATAAGAGAGAGTGCGCGCTTATAGCGCTTCGCTCTATTCAATTCATATTCAAGTCTTTGACTAAAGGCGCGCTGATTAGCAATACCAGTAGTTGAATCGCATAAAACTCTATTCTCGTGTTGGTCCATAATCGTCAATCCAATACTAAACAAACTCGGATTTGAGCCAGTAAAGCTATCATATAAGGATATTGCCCATTCCTGCTGAAACTATGCACGCAAAGATACTTGACTATCAGCACCCTTTTTGACAAAAAAAATGAGCAAACCTGGCTAAAGTCGCATGCGACTTCAGAATGCCAATCATCCTGCTCTCCCACTGTTGTTTTTAATTAATTTTAGCCAGATTGCCAACCTGATTATCAGCTGAGTACCAAAAGTACGCATTTAAAAGGTTTCGGCAGACATTGGCAAATAATTTTTATCAGCCTTACTTTCACATCGTTATCGCTCTTACCTCTGTCAAAGGCGTTAATTCTTGTGGTTCAGGCTAACACGCTATTTTCGTCGAGCAGATCATCCTTCATTTTAAATGTGGAGAACGGTTGGCAAGCAGACTAACTCCCCAGGTTATGAATACGTCAAGAAATTGCAGAAGAAGAGGTTGCTGTGCTGGCAGAATATCGGAAAATTTGGCAGAATGTTGGGACTTATCGGCTTGTGAGGATTAGACATGAACAAGGCATTTAACACTATTCTGTTGGCAACTATACTTGGTGCAACAGTAACTCAAGTAGGAGCACAAGATGCAACTACTACTACAACAACTGCTACACCAAAGGTGAAGACGCACACCTCAGTTTTCAAAAAAATGGAAAACGGCGTAAAGGGTTTAGGTAAAGATACCGAGCACGGTTTTAAGGATGTAGCCAAAGGAACCGAAACGGTAGCCAAAGACACTGAAAAGGGCGTAGAAAAAGCCGGTTCAAAGACCAAGAGCATGGTTGAACACAAAAAGACCACCAAGACCAAGGCAGCTAAAGGCTCATCAACTTCTACTACAACTACTACTGATAGCAGCTCTAGTAGCACAGAAAAATAAGCTAAGCAGTGCTCTGCTGTTGTACGACAGTATCTATCTAGGGGCGTTGCTTATGGCAACGCCCCTAGACGGTTTTAGGCTAATAGAGCAAAGCTGTATTAAGAGCACTACCTGAATATTACTGATTGGGCAAGCAAGCACAATTGAAAAGCTGACCAGCAGGTCAATCAATACTTTAAAAGTTGAAAATAGTCAGCGGTTTCACTTAGACACCGTCGGGCCATCTGAGCCTTAAGAACCCTTAGAATAAGAGGACAAAATCAAAATGACCAATGCAATAGACAGCAAACTGACAGATCTGGAAAAGATTGCCGAAAAGCAAAATATTTCAGAATATCGGCTGAGCAATGGTCTAAAAATTCTCCTCGCTCAAAATCATATTGCGCCAGTGATCACTTTGCTCGTTTTATACAAAGTGGGCAGCCGCAATGAAGCAGTCGGCTTTACCGGCGCCACTCACTTCCTTGAGCATATGCTCTTTAAGGGCACCAAAAAGCACAATGCTGAGAAGGGCAATGGTATTGATGATCTTCTCACCCAAGTGGGTGCCTATTGGAACGCCACCACCTGGTTCGACCGAACGAGCTATTTTGAAGTTGTACCAAGCGAATATTTAGAGCTTTGCGTTCAGCTTGAGGCAGATCGCATGCGAAACCTCTTGCTCAGACAAGAAGATCATGATTCAGAAATGTCTGTTGTTCGCAACGAGTTAGAACGGGGAGAAAACTATCCCGATGAAGCGTTGGAAAAAGACCTTTATGCCATTGCTTTTCGCGAACATCCCTATCATCATCCGACCATCGGTTGGCGCTCAGACGTCGAAGGCGTCCCTATGGCCCGATTGAAGGAATTTTATGACACTTTCTACTGGCCCAATAACGCCACTGTGGTGCTTTTGGGTGATTTCCAAACTGAGGCAGCGCTGCAAATTTTGCAAAAGCACTTCGGCAAGATACCAAGTTCCGCCGGAGCGATTCCGCCGGTATATACAGTAGAGCCTCCTCAAGAGGGCGAACGTCGTTTTACCATCTCACGCGCTGGGGATTTACCGCGCGTTTGGGCGGGGTATCATGTTCCTCAAGCAGATCATCCTGACAATTATGCACTGGCTGCTGTGCGTCATATTCTTGGTGGCACCTATGAGCGTTCCAGCCGCCTTTACAAAAGCCTGATTGATTCTGGTATTGCCGCTGATAGCTTCGCCCGCCACCATGATCTGAAAGATCCTGGACTATTCATCGTTGGTGCAATGCTAAACCCTGGACAAGAAATAGCCAATGCAGAATCTGTCTTGCATGCTGAATTAGAGAAATTAGCGGCAGAACCTGTAAGCAAAGAGGAACTCGAGCGCGCCAAAAGCGCCAATAGAAAAGGCACAACTCTGGCAAAGTCTGATCCTAGCAGTCTTGCTTTTATGCTGGGTGAAGCAGAATCAAAAGCCGACTGGCACTGGCTGATCAACTACGATGATAAATTTGACGATGTCACCCCAGAGGACATTACGCGAGTAGCGCGCAGATATTTCACTGAGTCCAACCGCACTGTCGGTCAGTTTATTCCTAAGGTGCACCAGCCGAGCGATTCATCGGGACAAATGCAGTCAGATATCGCCAAGGCCAAAGAGAGTTCAGAAGAGCGATCTCAGACAACTTCTTCCGAAACCCTGGGCAAATTGCTGGAAGTTTATCCAGGCGTTGCCAAAGCAAAAGTACCCAAGCCCAAGCCGTCATCCACTAATTTTCAGGAAAAAGTGGTGAAGAAAAAGCTGTCAAACGGTTTGACCCTTTTACTTCTTAGCAATCCTGGTACTCAATCGGTAGCACTTGCTGGGGTCAGCCGCGCCGGAAAATATTTTTCGCATAAGAGAAATTGCAATCTAGCAGACCTGGCTGTTGATCTCTTGCCAAAAGGCTCAGAACATTTCAGCAAGACTGCTATTGCTGAAATTCTCGAAGGAATGGCTATCCCTTCAGCTCTTGATTTTTCTATTGACAATTTTCGAATCTCCTTCAATACGCATCTGGTAAGCAAGGACTTGCCAGAGTTCTGTCGTCTATTGGCCGATGTCATACGATATCCGAGTTTCGCTGGCGACGAATTCAACAAAACAAAGTTAGAGTGGCGAGCCAAATATGCTGAAGCCATGAACAACACTCGCATGCTTGCTTGGAATGCCTTGAGACAAAATATCTATCCTTCTGGTCATCCATTCTCTGAAAAACCCTTCGAAGAACAATTGGCCGAGCTAGAGCAAGTTTCTCTTGATGATATTAAGCAGCTGCACCAAGAAATGATGGTGCCTGATTCAACAATCATTAGTGTGGTAGGAGACATTGACATAGATCAAACTATCGCCCTGTTTGAAGACTGCTTCGGTGACTGGCCAAGTTCAGGGTCAAAATCAATCAAAATAGCTGAGGCACCACTGCCGGTAGCGCGTAAGCGCATCGATATATCACTGGCTGATAAAAGCAGCGCTGATATTGTCATTGGCCACCCCTCGAACCTCATACGGACAGCACCTGATTTTTATGCCGCGAAGATGGCTAATGCTGCCTTAGGCCAAGACACAATCACATCTCGCTTGGGTCAAATTGTCAGGGATCGAGCAGGTCTTACCTACGGCATCTATTCGGCATTTTCCGACAGCGCTTACGGTCAAGCCCCCTGGTCTGTGACACTTACAGTCAATCCCAAAAATATTGATCGAGCTTTGGGACTTGTCTTAGAGGTTCTTACTGACTATCTACAAACGGGTCTCAGTAAGGAGGAGCTAGCCAAGGAAACAGGGCGGGCCATTGGTTCGTTTAAAGTAGGGCTTGCCTCTTCCCTGGGAATAGCAAGGGCCCTTAGCGAATTCGAGTTTCTCGGCCTGGGCTCAGAAGAGTTAGATAAAATAACCAAGAGATATCTCGCAATAACCAAAGAACAAGCGGACGAGGCCATGCGTCTTTACATGCACCCAGAAAGGGCTGTTACGGTGGTATCCGGCACCCTTAAATAGCGGCGCCTCTAGCCATTTCTGGAGAAAATCAATTGAAGAGACCCAAATAAAGCGCTCTAACAAATGAGAGGTTGTCTAAACGCTTTTTAATTGATAAACTAAAATCAATGAGGTTTCTAAGGAAAGAGTCAGCATAGTCCAGTAATCTTGTTTCGATTTCAACCCTGATCTTTTATAAGCAGGATCGGGCTAGGTAGAGTTTCAGTTTATGTCGAATATTCAATTGCGCCGCACGTGTATTTTGGCTTGTTCTATTTCTCTTTTGGGTGGTGCATTTTACGCTTCTCAGAGTCTTGCTGGAGCAGCGGTACCGGAAATATCATTGCAGGAACGCCTTGAGAGGGGCGAAGTGGTGGTCGGCCTAAAAGATATCGGCAGCACCAAGTTTGTCACTGGCAGTGTACTGATTAACGAGCCACCCGAACGCATCTGGCCAATTATGGTGAACCCGTTTGAATTCCTCGGTAAGATTTCACCTCGAATGAAAGAGGTAGAAGTAGTAACCGATAAAGCGAATTTATCAGTGCTCAAGGTGACCCTTGACGTCATTCTAATACCGCACTTTACTTACGTGGTTGAATCGAAATATGAAAATGGCGCGCGCATAGAATTTAAGCGAATCGGCGGAGTTTTGAAGGACTTCCGTGGCTGGTGGGAGATGAGCCCTGCTTGTAACGGCAGCTCTACCCAATTAACATATTCAATGTATATAGATCCCGGTTTTCCTGTACCGCAATGGATGATCCGCGAAGGTGTGCGCGCAGAATTACCTAGAACATTGCTTGCCTTGCGCAAACGAGTAGGTGCAGTCTGTGAAAACTCAGCTGCGCTGGAAACGCATACGATACTAGCCGCTGGCGTTAATCACAATAACGCACTGCATGCACATCTGACGCCTATAGAAGACTCAACGCAATAAGCTGATTACTGGTGCGAGTACCGAGGCTTGTTACTTTCTTTGGTATCGAGATAATTTGAGTATTGCTTTGCTAGAAAGAAGCCACTGCACAAGCTCAGTATTTACTGAGAAGGCACAGTGGCTTCGTCGCCTTAGGTGTTACCTAGGCTCACATGACAGGCATCAAGAAACTGCAGGTGTACTACCAGCGCTTGTTATTCCGTCTGGGTGAATTTTCTCTGGGCTGGGAGGGATTCACAGCAATCTGTCTACCGTCCAGAGTTTGACCGTTGAATTGTTTTACAGCTGCTTCTGCTTCAGCTTGAGTTTGCATTTCAACGAAAGCAAATCCACGCTTCCGACCAGTCTCACGATCAGTCGGTATAGCCACAGAAACTACTGCTCCAGCTTGAGAAAACAATTCCTCTAACTGGCCTTCGGTCACTTTAAAAGACAGGTTGCCCACAAACAGTTTCGTATTCATATCTTACATCCACGGTTGAACAGCACTTCGAACAAGTATTGGTGCTGTGGTTCCTCAGCTAAAAGGTCCCGCATAAGTATGGCATGAGTGCTTGGATATGTCTTGTATGCAGACAGCATTTTGTTTATCTCATCAATTAAAATTACAACCGCGGAGCCTAAACTAGCGAAAACTTTTCTAATGTTATTCGCCGGAAAAGCTTTGTCTTCCAACTCAAGCGGACTGTTTTGAAGGCAAGCGATCTCTAGCATCCTGATACCTTCTGGCATGCAATGCTTCTACTTTGGCGAGAACCTTAAACTGCTTGGCAGCTCTACTGAAAATGTCGGCATGTTCTCTAGACTCTTTGCCTTGTTCAACGAACTCTTGAGCCGCCTCAGGTTTTCCTTCTTCGCGAGCTGTTTTCTCGAACTCCGGATACATATGATTCGTCTCATATAACTCGCCTTCAATAGCCAGATCTAACAGGCGTTCTACGGTGAGACTTTGTCTAGGATAGATCAGCTCCAAATGAGAAAAGGCATGAGCAGTTTCCTGATTGGCAATCTCTTCAAAAAGCTTTGCTATCTCCAAGTTGCCAAGCCGGCGTGCCTCTTTGGCGAAATATAGGTACTTGCGGTTAGCCATCGCCTCGCCTGCGAAAGCCTCATGAAGATTATGCTCGGTTTTTGAGTTTTTCTTATTCATATTTCCTGTCCTTTACTGTCTAATGTCGATTGTCCTTTTCGCGACGACTACAATGGCTTTGCTGATAAGCTATAAACTTGATGTTCCATCCTGATTACCATTAAGCGGTCGTGTACAGTTACCAAACGAAGCCAAGAAGCTACGACAACCAAGTGTTGGTCGCTTCGCAGTTTTTTGCTTTTTAACTAAAACTATCCAGAATCTACTGGACTTTGACTCCCTACAAACTTAGAATACGTCTAATTATGTTATTCGTCAACCCCATTTCGGCTAATCAGCCTACGGACTCTGCAGCACGGAGGTAGCAATGTCTCTTAATCAAATCCAGCAAGCAATCACTAATCAAAAGATGAAATGTCCCACTTGTGGCAAAGCCATCAAACAATTTGAGAAATTTGTGGCAATGACAGAATCAGTCTGGGATGGCGCCGGAGATTCTAACTTGAATACCGCTGGCTCCAAAGTAACCCTTATCTGCGGTAACGATAAGTGTGACTGGAGAGAACGCACAGAATTTTGGGATAGCTATATAGAATGAATTCTTATTAGATTGCTAGCTAGTTCTCCATAGCTATTTCTGGAGGAAGGATCCTTAGTGCAAATCCCATGAAAGCTATAGTCATCAAACAGCCTGGCGGGCCTGAGGCCCTGCATGTCGAAGAAATGGCAAAACCGGAGCCTGGACTTGGCGAAATACAAGTGCGTGTTCAGGCTGCCGGTCTAAACCAAGCAGATATTTTGCAACGGCAAGGCAAATACCCACCTCCGCCTGACAGCCCTCAAAATATACCGGGTCTTGAGTTTGCCGGTACCGTTGAAAAGCTTGGTGCCGGTGTTCAGGGATTCTCAATTGGTGAGCGTGTTTTCGGATTGGTTAGCGGCGGTGCCTATGCCGAATATCTAGTGACAAACGCCAGAATGCTGGTTAAATTGCCGGAGCGGTTAAGCTTTATAGAAGGAGCCTCTATACCGGAAGTTTTCATAACCGCTTATGATGCCATGGTTAGTCAAGCGCATCTTGCCTGCGGTGAAAAGGTACTGATTAATGCCGCCGGTAGTGGTGTCGGTGTCGCCGCTATACAAATCGCTCACGCCATTGGTGCCACCACAATCGGTACTGCCAGAACCCGAGAAAAGCTGGAAAAAGCAAAAGCATATGGCTTAGATTATAGCGTAGTCGCCCAAGAAGGCTTGTTCGCTGAAGAAGTTATGAAAATATCTGGCGGGGTTGATGTAATCCTCGAGTTGGTTGGCGGATCCTATTTAAGCGAAGACATAAATTGTGCATCTTTACGAAGCCGAATTGTGCTGGTCGGCTTATTGGGCGGCAATTCCATCAATATAAATTTAGCAAAAATCTTGGGCAAACGACTACAAATAACCGGAACACATTTAAGAAACAGACCACTGGAAGAGAAAATCACAGTTACCAATATTTTGAGAAAGCATCTGGTACCACTGTTCGAACAAGGGATACTGCGACCTGTCGTTGATGAAATATTTCCATTGGCAGAAGCCGCTCAAGCACACGCATATTTGGAAACACACAAAACCTTTGGCAAGGTTATTCTAACCATCAATAAGGCAGAATAGACCGCTAAATCACACAAGTTATGCAGTGAAGTATTCAGAAAACTTTTTGAATCCGACCAACAAACGGCGCGTCAGAAAAACAGCACTAAATCTGACAATGCACTTTACTTAAGGATTAACCAGGTGAGCGAAGCACTTAGCATTATCAAAACTGAAGATGGTTCAATCACATGCTTCGATGAAGAAGTCGATGAGCTCTACCACAACCGGGCCGGTGCATACACGGAAGCTCTAAAAAACTACGTAGAACCGTGTTGCCTGCCATTGGCAATCACATCTCAATCTACTGTTTGCTTGCTTGATGTCTGCTTTGGACTGGGGTACAACTCATTTGTTTTTCTCGATCAGCTAATCGAACTCTTGGATGACCTACCCGTCCAACCGGCCAATCTCAAGATCCAAATACTGGGCATTGACAAGGATGCCGAAATATTGAAGGTTATCCCAAGCGTATTGGCGGATCAAAAATTCAATCGATTGATCAATCGTTTAGCTCAGACCTCAAAAAAGAAAATTAACCAGGTAAAACAATCGCTCTCAAGCTTTGGCTTCCATAACCTAAAATTGACCGAGAACGTCCATATAGACTTTGAGATCCGTCAAGCAGACATTAGACAGGCACTGCCGAAACTGGTGAAAGAAGCGGGCGGCACATTCGATTTTGTCTTCCATGATGGCTTTAGTCCAAGAAAAGTACCGGAGCTATGGACGATAGATCTTTTCCAGTTATACACAAAGCTTATCAAACAATCCGGGCGCATCCTTACCTATAGCTCAGCTCTGGCTGTTCGCGGAGCTTTTAGAGCGTGTGGGTTAGAAGTAAAGAAAACCACCGCGGTTGGGGGAAAATCTGGTGGCACGCTAGCAGCCTATCCTGGGCAAATCAAAACTGATGAATGTATCCTAGATCTATCTGAGACTGAGCAGTTGCGCCTGGCGTCTCGCTCCGGCGTGCCCTATAGAGATCCTACCTTGACTGACAATCGTCAGGCTATTCTTGACCGCCGGCAAGAAGAGATCGCTCATTGCAAGCAGTTATAGAGCCGCCCTCCTTCTTCTTATCACGGTTAAGCAAATAGACAAAAGTAGCTATAACAATGCCCTCCCAGGGCTTTCTATATCGCCCACTGGCAAGAGCAGAATCACACAAAACATTTAGAAAAGTCGTTCCTATAAAAAGAATGACTATAAAATCGCTGAATCGCTTTTTTCGCCAGCACAAAACAATAATTGAGATGCATAGAATAGACCAGATCCATCGCATTTCTATCTGGACAACATCAACAAAATCGTATTGATTCATTTCTGGATATGATGGACTGAAGAAAAAGTACAAAGCTGCTTCAGCAGTAAAAAGAAGGCGCTTTCTAAGTGTCAAATGTGGTGCTGGCAAACAAACAACAGGAGTTTTGTCGCAATCGATTGTCGTTTCATACGATCCTTGACGCCAGCTTTTCCAGTGGCTGAAAGGTGCAAATGATTCAATCAGAGGAGCATATGCGCCGAATTCTGTTATCCAACAAATATTGCGCTTGTGTGACACAAACGTTATTGAAT
>Ga0206820_1017_pt1 | contig 50747 bp, 50 predicted proteins | sample Alteio_BWOrgCont_84_FD_152857 | JGI IMG/M metagenome (GOLD analysis project Ga0206820, IMG submission 152857) | Enriched cells from forest soil in Barre Woods Harvard Forest LTER site, Petersham, Massachusetts, United States -... | ecosystem: Environmental > Terrestrial > Soil > Temperate forest >...
ATGAAAAGGGGGGATATTCCTATGTTGCCTATGGGCATTACAGAAGTAAAGAACAGGAGCACCTAATAATTAATACGAAGGATGTGGATGAATTGCTATTTGAAATATTCAAACATTCTACATTTATGGCAGCATTTGATTATGAACGCAAAAATCGTGTTGAAGCGCAAGATTGCCGTATAATAGCATTCCAAAAGCATATTGAAATCTTAAACTCACTTCATTTGAAAAGGGAATTCATTATTAAACTCAAAGAGCGTTACGATTATTTACTTTCATTAAAAGAACCACTGCCGGTTCCAGACAACTGGTCTAACAGGAAATAAGAATTGTGAAAATTCAGGTGTCGATGAAATATGCGGTTTTACTCCCGTTGTTTTTCCCTCTTATCTCAGATGCGCAAAAGGATAGCTCTAGAAACTTATTAAGGGACAAGGAACTCTATAAATATGAATTTTGTATTTATAAAGAAGCCAAACCAGGTCATGTTATTTCAAATAAACAAATTACCATCGCGGATACGGCCGTCTCTGTCGTGAAAGTTCAAATCATGAATGGGGCATCGCCAATTTCCTATGGAACAGTTGCATTTACCAATAAGTCTGACGGTAAATCGTCAATAGTAGAGGCTGATTCAATGGGAATTTCTCAGATGATCCTTCCGTCAGGAATTTACGGTGTTAGATTCGGTTGTGTAGGTTACAGCATTTTAACAATTGACAGCCTGCGGTTGGAAACAGGACAATTACAGGAAATAAAAGTATGTTTAGGAGAAGTAGGAGGATTTGTTGAATGTGAAATCCAATCTAAAAAACAACTGACAAAGAAGGAATTGTTTAAAAAGGAGCAAGAATTAACACAAAAAATTAATGGAGATGCTGATGTTAAAATACGCCATCATTATCTCAAAAGATTTTATCTGTACATAACTGACCTGAAGGACTGGAATCTGGATTAATTGTGTTTCAAGATTCGCCGTGTAATTCAAACAGAATACTAATTAAATGGACTATTTTTCATCCAATTGTTTGATGCATTTTTGCAGATCAATACCCTTGCCTAAAATTCCTGAAAACAGATCTCCTTTTTTTTCGATTCGTTTCAATGCATTATTAATATTAAAGTCGATCGGACTCAATCCATATTTTACTTCTTTCCATTCAAGCGGCATAGATACTGTGGCTCCTTCTTTCGGTCTTAAGCTATACACGGAGGAAATGGTTTGGCCTCTTCGGTTTTGTAAATGATCGAGGTAGATCATTTTATCTCCGCGCTTATTTAAATTTCTTTCCAGACTTGTAAACTTCGGTAGTTGCTGCTGAGTGAAAATACAGATCAAGTGTGCAAAATCCTTTAACTGATCATACGTATATTTTTTTTGAGCTGGCACATAAATATGCATCCCCGTTGCTCCTGAAGTTTTACAATAACTGGCTGCACCGGCTTTCTGTAAAATCGAATGAATTCCCTGGGCGGTTTCAATGACTTGATCAAATGTGTTTTTCTTTCCAGGATCAATGTCAATGATCAAGTAATCCGGAAAATCTAATTTTTGAATCGTTGAATGCCATGGATTAAGCTCAATGCATCCGAGATTATTCAGGTAGGCGAGGGTTGCTCCGTCATTACAAATGATGTAATTGACGTCTTTATTCGCCGATTCGGAAAATATTTCTTTTCTTTTTACCCATTGGGGGGCTTCATCCCCCGCGTCTTTATGAAAAAATCCTTCATCCTTTATTCCATTCGGATTTCGCTTCAATGATTCTGGGCGGTCTTTCAAATAAGGTAAAATATACTTTGAGATTGTTCTGTAGTATTCGATCACATCCCCTTTTGTGACACCTTCATCCGGCCAGAATACTTTATCCAGATGTGTCGTTTTGACTTTCAGCCTGACAATATAATACACTGTAAATCCTATCAATGCGAATGCTATATATAATTCCAGCGAGGTCATCGTCTTTTTTATATTTCTTTAATTTTGCATCCCATTGTTAATTGTATTTGAATATTCCAACTGCATGAACCGGATATTCTTGTTGTTTTGAAACACTAACAACATTTATTTCGACTCGCCAATCACCATTTTCAAGCTTATCCCCAGTAATAGTGCCCTTGGATATTTCATGGAGATTTGGCGGGCAGTGACAATAGGAGGAAAAAACAGTACTTGCCCTTACAAGTGCGAAATCTTTCAAGATAAAATGTTCATTCAGGGTGTCAACCTCGAATAAAAATCGCATCGCATGACCAGCGTCGTACTCCATCGTTTGATCATAATCCGGGGATTGATAGTAATACTCAAAAACAGTCGCCTTTCCACGAATAATCGATACACTATAACCGGCGTTTACAGCCGAATTTTCATATATCGTATAGGTCGTATCCTCCATTCCTGAATGACTTCGTCCTTTATGTTTCAAAGTATCCCTTGACAATGTCACAAATCTCTTTGGAATTTCTGATGACAAGGGAGCATCTCCGACGTATTTCCCTCCTGCAAATACTTGAATTTGTTTCAGCTTCTTGTCCTCATCGTAAAAATACTTTTTCCCGATAATGAGCTTCCGTCTTTTAAACACACCATTTTTATTGATTGTATAGCTAAGATTGAAAATCCGGTAATAACCGCTGCCGTAGAAAGGTTCTCTATCCTTTTCAGGAATCGCCATATATTCCTTGTCCATACTGTCAATTTGAGCGATGGTTCTGTTAAGGCGTGTGACGGAATCTTGTGCTTTGGTCACGGAATAAAACCCCATACCCAAAATGACAACTGTTACGAGGAGTTTTGAGAACGGCATCATTACCTTGGCTAAAATAGATAAAAGAAGGGTTTTGACAAAAAATCAATTTTATTCAAATGCCTCTTCTCCAATTTCAAGTAATTTATTTTCCCTAAAATCCGTAAGGTTTCCTTTTTGAGTTTTTTTGACTCCTTTTATTTCGATCATTTTACCTGATTTCAGATTAATAACTTTGATTCCCACATTTTGTTTTTCACTAAGAGAATAATAGGTGTCATAAATGACGTATTTAAAATTATCATTTATGAAGGATACGTAATTTAAATCCATACCCGAATTATCAGTTCCGCCACCTCTCAAGTAAAACGAGTATTTAAATTTAGACCAACTGGATTTACCCATTTCCGGATATTCAAATTCAATTTTATCTTTTGTTCCGAATCGGTAGATAATGTAGCCGTTTGCCTTATCCTTAGCGAGAACAACCATTTTACCAGTAACTGTTTCAAATGAATAAATGGGCTCTTCATTTGGCAGAATATAGGCTTGCATATGTTCTGCATGAACTATTTTTGGGGTGTCCTTTAGAGCATTTTGCCCAAAGCAGCCCAATGACAGGGGTAACAGGAGGTAAAATAGAAATTTCGCGGACTCGGCTTTCATTATTTTATTATTGGGTGAAGCCACGTTTCAATTCAATCATGATTCACAAACCGATTATTAAAAATTAACACAAACTGAGATCCATCCAGGGGAGCGTTTTATTTCTTTATTTTTTTCTTGATGGCTTCGTTTGAACAGTTGAATGTACATCCTCTTCTATGAATAATTTTGAAAACAACTGAATCTCCTTTTTTTGCAGACATATCATCCTTCCCATCTTGTTCAATTTTACTCGTAGTAAAATTTTCCTTCATTATATGACCATCTATGATTAGTTTTTTAATAAAACATCCAACCGAATCCTCCGTCCGAATTGAAATATCATGGCCATTGTACCTTCCATAGAATACAGTTGTATCAAAAACTTCACCCTTCTGTTCAACAGAAACAGGAGCTGTCTGGTTCCGATTATTTTGCCCAAATCCTCCATGTCCCATAATCACAAGCCCCACAAGTAGGATGAATTTCTGAAATTTGTTAAAATTCAACATCTATGCTAGTGAGCAAATAAAATAGTTAATGTAATAATCAGAAGAATAAATGTAAAACCTAATATTGATTTCGGGTTTCCAAAATTTATTGTCCATCCCAACCAACTTATCCTTTTCGGAGGGAAAATCCGCTTATCTTCTTTGTTAAAATAGAAAATGCCAAACTTCCAGTTTTCCGGGTCATCATGCCACTTGTCGTATTTGTCTTGATCTGAATTTTTCACAGAAGCTAAATTATAACAATTTTGGAACGGTTTCATCCTATCCTGATTTAATGCTTACTCGGACTCTGTATAACGATACAAAATCGCACAAAACTCATCAAAATTGAATATTTCCGCACACCAATATCGCCCACCTATTTTAAAATCAGTAAATTAACATCTGTTATGAAAACAGGAATAGTCAAATCCTACAACGAATTAAGCAAATACGGCTTTATCACAGTAGATGGAAATTATATCACCGAGGATGGCTTTACGGCAAAGGATATCTTCTTTCACGAAACGGGGCTGACATATCGGGCCAAACAAGGTGATTCAGTTACCTTCGTAATTGAAAAGGGGAAGAAGGGGTTGATTGCAGTTAATGTGAAGCAACAATGACTAACAAGCCCGATAAGAAAAGGGGGACAAGATCATATTAGTTTTTCGGTGAGTTCCGAAGCTATAGTTGGTACGAAAACGGAAATCATTTCTTATCAGCATCATTCGACAAAAATGGTCTTGGAAAGAGATATACAAAGTGGAACGAGCGCGGAGAACTTGCACTTGAGGGCAAATTCAATACATTAAATGACCTGAAGCCAGTTCTTGAAGACGTTCTTTCAAAAAATAATGACAAATAGTCCAAACCGCTCACAGCTTGAGAAAGCTCGATTCTTCAAAAGACCTTAAGCATTTTATTGAAAAAGTCGGGACGAACCGCTTTTTAGGGGGCAAGAAAATTGTTTTTGAGTTCGTTCAACCTTTCGACAAAATGGCGCAGATAAAGGGTCAGAGAGAAAAAAGCCCCGCAGTTGCGGGGCTTAGTTTGGGAGAAGTTGGTAGTGCATCTCCCGAATGGTACCCGGGACGGGACTTGAACCCGTACGACTGTGAGGTCACAGGATTTTAAGTCCTGCGTGTCTACCAATTCCACCACCCAGGCAAATTTGCTATATAAACGCTATTAAAAGCATTCTTTTCTATGAACCCCCTGTTTCCCTTAAATGGAAAAAGCCTCATAAAATAGGCTTTTAAAAACAAGCGACCATAAAAACCAAGAACGGGTCCAAAAATACGAAATAAAACTATTTCAGACCAGTAAGTGAGAATTTTATTAGTTTTATTCATGCACAAGAATGTGATAAACAGAGAACAAATTATTGAAAATGAGAGGAAGTTACTGGAGGCTTTTAAAAACAAAGACCTTGCCTTCTTGGAAGAGGTGTTGCATGAAAGCTGTCTTTTTAATCTTCCAAATGGGAAGACGGCAACAAAATCAGATGTCATTGAGAATTATCGTTCAGGCAATACCGTAATGATTTCCATTTCAACTACCGACCAAATAATTAATTTGTTTGATGATGTAGCTGTTGTAGATGTAATTCAAAATATGAAACTTAACTATTTTGATCAATTGACAGATTCGAAATATCGTTACATACGAGTTTGGAAAATGTTTAGTAATAAATGGAAGGCGATTTCTGTTACGGGCATTCCATTGGAATAATATAAAGGCCTTTATGGCAAGCGCAAACAAGGAAAATGGAAATTAATCTAAAACCAGTAGCCATTGTCAGAAATTCAAGAAAAACACCGATTGATGATCACTGGGAAGGAGTAATCTCAGAAATCGTGTTGGCTGACCACATACCAACGGAAGCATTTGAAAACATATCTGACTTTTCGCATTTGGAAATTATCTACTTCTTTGACAAGGTGAAAGCCGATGATCTTATTTATTACGGAAGACCTAGGGGAAATCCTGACTATCCTGTTGTTGGTATATTTGGGCAAAGGAAGAAGGACAGACCCAACAGCATTGGACTTTGCACGGTTGAACTATTGGAACACAAGGGGCGGACAATAAAGGTTAAATATTTGGATGCAATTGACGGCACGCCAGTACTGGACATCAAGCCCTCGTTCAGGGAGTTTCAGCCCAAAGGAGAAATTAAACAACCAAACTGGGTGTCTGATCTGATGAAGGATTACTGGAAGGGATAGCCTATATCCCCAGCAATCCTCCAGACAAATCCCACGAACCACAGCTGTTTTTGGTTTTGCTATGTCTCCGGACATTTTCTTTCCTTCTTTCATGACTTACCTTTCGGAGCTCTTTGGCCGATAAAAAGCAGGAGTCGGATTTATCTTCCTGAAATCCATTTATTTTTTCTTGGTTCATATGGTTAACATTTTTAAAAAGGTAAATTTTGTTATTTATTTCAACCAGATCGACAATAAGCCAACACCGATTACTAAGCTAAAAACTGCAATCACAGCTATGTCTGGTAGCTTTTGATTAATCCTTTTTTTGATCGTTTCCATTTGATTATTTATTGATTATACTGGTAAAACGGCAAGAATGGTGCAAAAAGTATAGGACGGCAGCTAAAATTATGTTAAGAAATGTTAATCAGAGATGCAGTATTAAGGAGATGTAGCGTGATTACACTTCTTGGTATCGGTATTCTATTATTTAATCAACAAACTCACCGCTTAAAAATTTTAAAGGAAATTTGTTATTAGTATATTCACACCCCCACTTGGGTCATGAATTGATAAATGTATTTTAAATGGCAATGTCATTTCAGCAGTATCTCGTATGTATTCTTTTAGCGGCATCGTTGACTTGCCGGGGACAAATGGAAGTTAGAGATAGTGTACCTATTAAACAGAAAACTAATCAACCGGCAAAAGTTGCCAATATCCCAAAGGATGCTTTTTGGATTGGTGGTGCGGACGGAGGACAATGGTATTTAATTGGAATTATTGACAAGCAGGCGAAAACAGTCCAATTTAAAATCTATAACGATTACGATGGGCATTTACTTTTTGATAAATATTTTAAATTAATCTGTGATTCAGATGTGGAAGTTGATTTGACTACGTTACAAACTCAAATAAATACCTTTGATGGTAGCCGGATTCTATTAATATCAACTAATAAAGACAATAAATATTGCTATTTTGAATAAGCACGCTTCCTTAATTAGAACCAGTTATCCGGGTAGGGATAAAAAGGCAGATCTTGACTCGCTTGCCAGTTTGGCTGCATTGACATGCGACGTACCGGCTGTACTCATCAGCCTTAGAAATGAGAAGGGACAGCGTATTTTATTCAATCATGGGCTGAATATTACAAAATCAGACCATTTTGCTTCTTTTTGCCATTATACGGAAGCAGGCAAGGTTTTAACGGAACTAGCGAATGTTACAACGAATCCTCGTTTTTCTACGAATGTTTTGGTCAAGAGGAGCCCTTTTATTCAATTTTACGCTGGCATTCCTCTTATCAACCAACAGGGTGAGGTGCTCGGCACCTTATGTTTATTTGATACGAGCCCCCGCAAATTATCCAATTCACAAAAGAAAGGGATTCGGATTCTGGCAAAGCAGATTGTACTTCATTTCAAATTTCAGGAGCAGAAAAATCAGATGATGGCAAGCGAAAAACACCATCGGGAGTTATTCCATAACACGAAAGGCCTGTTTTGCACCCATGATATGTCCGGTACTATCTTATCGCTTAATCCCGCATCGGCCGAATCCATGGAACGAACTGAGAAAGATCTTTTAGGCACGAATCTTTGCCATCTTCTGCCTTCACATCACAAAAAATTATTTGATGAGTACTTAAGGCGGATCGCCAGTGAAAAAGTAGTGGAGGGAGTAATGCATATAATTTCAGCAAGTGGAAAAGACAAATATTGGGCTTACAGGAATGTTCGGATCGATTCAGCGGGCAAAGCATCTTATGTTGTTGGCCTTTCTCAGGACATCACCTATCTCATACAAGTGGAAAAGGAATTGAAAGCGTCAAGAGCAAAAGAAGTAGAATTACGCAAGTCCAGAGAATTATTTTTCACCAGCATGAGTCACGAATTGAGAACGCCTTTAAACGCCATTTCAGGCTTTACACGGTTGATGCTAAAAAATAAATTAACGCAAACACAGCAGGAGTATATTAACGCCATTAATTCTGCAGGTGAAAATTTATTAGTGGTTGTGAATGATATTCTGGATATGGGAAAACTGGAAGCGAGTAAAATGGTGTTTGAAAAAATTACTTTTCAGCCACTGGAGATCGTTTCATCTGCAATGGATCTGCTGAAAAATCAGGCGTATGATAAGGGGATTCAATTGATTAAAAAAATTGACACGACAGTACCGGATTTTGTTTTAGGAGATCCCATCCGGTTACGTCAAATTCTTATCAATCTGATTGGAAATGCACTAAAATTTACGGAAAAGGGAAGTGTAACCGTCGGATTAGTTGTAAAAAAAGGCAAGAACAGACAGCTTGATTTTATCCTCACCATTTCGGACACAGGTATTGGAATTGCTCCTGAAAAATTGTCCCTGCTATTCACCACATATTCTCAGGTCAGCGCCGACATTACTCGAAAATATGGAGGAAGTGGGTTGGGGCTTTCCATTGTAAAACGTTTGGTAGAGGGTCAAAACGGAACAGTGTTGGCAAAAAGTGAACCTGGGAAAGGAAGTACTTTTACCGTGCGTATTCCATATGAAAAAAATCTCCTAAAAAATTTCCTGCCGAAAAAAAATAAAAAAAACACTCTGATTACTCCCGTAAATAAATTGAGGATTTTACTGGCTGAAGATAATGTATTGAATCAGAAATTAGCTATAGATACACTGAAGGATTATGGCCATGTTATAGAACTTGCAACAAACGGCCAAGAGGCGATTGAAAGAATCAAGCAAAAATCCTTTGACTTAATATTAATGGATATCAACATGCCTGTGATGGATGGATTACAAGCCGCCAACAAGATCAGGATGGAAATGAAAAGTCCTTGGAAGGATATTCCAATAATCGCCCTTACTGCAAGCGCAACTGAATATGAAATAGAAAAGTGCATGCAAGCAGGCATGAATGATTGTATTGCTAAACCATTTGATCCGGATCTGCTGGATCAAAAAATGCAAGCCTTGGTCGTTAAGAAACAACTAAATAATCAGTCGTCTATTGACCTGAGTTATTTAAGGAATGCCTTAAATAATAAAAAGGAATCCCTGAAAGAAATTATGAACCTTTTTATTAAGGTAATTCCTCCAATGATAAAAGAGATTGAATCGCTTTATGAACAAGGCAAATGGAAAGAACTGGGACAAGCCGCGCATAAAATAAAATCCAATCTGGCAGCAATGGGAATGAATCAGGCTGTAATCATGACCAAAAAAATTGAAACGAACGTAACCCATTTAAAAAACAAAGGAAAGCTGGTTCCAATAATCACTTCACTTGTCTCAGCTTGCCAAGGAGCGGTTACTGAACTTAAAGCAATTTGCAAAGAGGAGTGATACGACAGCAATGACTGCCTTTTGCGTATTTTTGAACGAACAAACCCGAGTTATGCCTCCTGAAGTTATTTCCTTTATAACGAATTACGGATATCTTTCCATTTTCATTATTGTGTTTTCCCAGGAAATGGGCATTCCAAATCCAATTCCAAACGAACTGATTTTATTGTTTTGCGGGTATCTCTCAACAAAAGGGATTTTGCATTTGCCCATATTGATCATCGTAGCGGTGCTGGCGGACAGTGTCGGGACAAGTATACTCTATTTCATCTTTTATTTTTTTGGCAAGAAGATCCTGAAAAATAAACCCCGGTGGTTTCCGTTGTCCACAGATGCGATTAACCGTCTTTCGGTAAGACTAGCGAAAGGAAAGCCCTGGAAAATTTACCTCTGTCGCCTCGCTCCTTTTCTTCGAGGTTACACTTCCATTATAACAGGTTTGCTTCAGATGAAGCCAAAATTATTTCTACCCATTGCATTCCTTTCAGCTCTTACCTGGAGTTCATTCTATCTGATAACAGGAAGATTACTTGGCCCATACTGGAACATCGCCGGAAATAAATTAGGGCAAATGAAGTACCCGATACTCATCACTGCCCTGATCCTTTTAATTATCATTCCCCTTATCCGATATTATAAAAATAATCCGCACAAAACGCCGGAATCCAACTAGTATGCAATCTTTCCTCGTGAATGAATCAGGGCCTTATCTCCCTGGAATCTGATTCCACTCTTCTTTTCTATTTCCCCTGATGTTACTTTGTAAACCATGTAATCCGGGTTCCCCAGCTCCTGATTAGGCATCAGATAACATTCATACTCTTTCGTATTCTCTTTGTAAATTACCTTCCAGCAAAACGCGGGCACAACCACCCGATGCGGACCAATCCTCGCCTTTTCCCCCAGACTTCCAATAAAAACTTTAATCTTACCTTCTTCTATCGCCTCCTGTCGTTCGTGCTTTTCCAACTTTTCCCAGGGACCCGCATTTAAGCTATGTGTCTGAGGAAACATATTCGTGAAATAAAAACATTCCTTCATACCCTCTTCCTCGCATTCATTATCCTGCGCGCTCATATTATGTCCTCTGTCGTATCCACTGTGTTTATAATCATTATTCAGCTTCGACGCTTCCGGCAAGTCCGGGTCAACTGTAAATTTATTTGTTCTTCGGATGTGTTCCCGACAGCTTAACATCTCCTTAGTAAGCTCAAACTCCACAAGCATGGGAATATGCCTGGATTTAATATAAATGCTGGTATACCAATGATGATGGATCACTACCGTATCCTGTGCGCTAAGCAGAAAGGAAGAAAAAAACACGATGGGCAGAGATAAAATAAATTGCCGGAAGAATATTAATTCCATTTTATCTCCCAAGATATACCATCAGGATAGACACATCTGCCGGACTTACTCCGCTGATCCGCGAAGCCTGGCCAATCGTTCGGGGACGAATTTTTGAAAGTTTCTCTCTGGATTCAGAAGAGAGTGAGGTGAGTTCCCGATAATTGAAATCTTCATGCAATACCAGGTCTTCCAGCCGCTGCATTTTATCCGCCATTTCACTCTCCTTAGAAATATACCCTTCGTATTTCATTAATATTTCAGCCTGTTCAACGCTGTCCCAGCGGTATTTTTTCAAAAATTCTTTCACACGATCACAATACAACGTAAAATCAATCATTGTCAGATTGGGACGGGAAAGCACATTGAACATCTTTACCTTTTGGGTTAAAGAACTTGATCCAATCGCTTCCAGCACAGGATTGATCTCATCCGGATTAATGCTTTCTGTTTTGAAGTAACGCATGACCTCGTGACTTTGTTTTACTTTTTCCTGTACACGCTCATACCGCTCCTTACTTGCTAATCCTAATTCAAATGATTTAGATGTCAGACGCATATCGGCGTTATCCTGGCGCAATAAAATACGGTATTCTGCCCGGGAAGTAAACATGCGATAAGGTTCATCCGTTCCTTTAGTTACCAGATCATCGATTAAGACACCGATATAGGCTTCGGAGCGCTGCAAGATAAAAGGTGCGTGTTTGTTAATTTTCAGATGAGCATTGATTCCTGCCATTATTCCCTGACAGGCTGCTTCTTCGTATCCTGTTGTACCATTGATCTGACCCGCAAAATACAAATGCTGAATCAATTTGGTTTCTAAGGTTAATTGTAATTGCTCGGGTGGGAAATAATCATATTCAATTGCATACCCCGGCCGGAACATTTTTACTTTTTCAAAACCAGGTATTTTTGTGAGGGCCTCATACTGCACATCTTCCGGAAGAGATGTGGAAAAGCCATTCAAGTACATTTCAACCGTATCCCAGCCTTCCGGCTCTACGAACAATTGATGGCGTTCCCGTTCCGCAAACCGGGTGATTTTATCTTCGATAGAAGGACAATACCTTGGTCCGAGTCCCTTGATGCGCCCGGTAAACATGGGTGACTTTTCAAAACCGGTCTTTAAAACTTCATGAACTGCTTCATTGGTATAGGTGATCCAGCAATGGTGTTGTTTTTTAGGATTGGAGGAGTTTTTTTCAAAAGGTGAGGTGTTTTCCAAAAATGAAAACTTGCTTGCTTCTTCATCCCCGTGTTGAATTTCCATTTTAGAGTAGTCCAACGAACGTCCGTCTATACGGGGAGGAGTTCCCGTCTTCATACGGCCACTCTCAAATCCAAGCGTTACCAGCTGCTCCGTAATTCCAACTGCAGCTTTCTCCCCTGTCCTTCCCCCTCCAAATTGCTTATCCCCTATGTGTATCAATCCGTTCAAAAAAGTACCATTGGTAAGAACGACAGCTTTCGAACGAATTTCTATACCCATTCCTGTCACTATTCCTTTCACGCTTATTCCCAGCTCATCCGATTTTTCCACGAGTAAGCCCTTGACCATTTCCTGGAAAAAATCCACATTGGGAGTTCGTTCCAACATTAATCTCCATTCATTGGCAAAGAGCTCCCGGTCGTTTTGCGTACGGGGACTCCACATCGCAGGACCCTTGGAACGATTCAGCATACGAAATTGTATAGCCGTTTTATCACTCACAATTCCTGAATATCCTCCCAAAGCATCTATTTCCCGGACAATCTGCCCTTTCGCAATTCCCCCCATTGCCGGATTACAGCTCATCTGGGCAATTGTTTGCATATTCATAGTCACCAACAACACCTTAGAACCCATATTGGCAGCGGCGGCGGCGGCTTCACAGCCGGCATGACCGGCACCAACTACTATGACATCATATATTTGAAACATTCTTTTTTATTGAAGTAATTGACACGCTAAGATACGAAAAGCGACTCAGCTCAAGCCATGCTTTTTATCCGGCAGCATATTCTTGATGGTCCACTCTAATTTGATTTTGAAGGGTGCCTTCCGGACTTTACAATCTTTTAGCTGGCAAATTTGGCAGGAGGTAGGTGGAACACAGGGATCGGAATGAATAAAAAACTCAACGTCACTTCCTGCGTTTTCGCGGATCAGCTTTTCAACCAAGCTCACTTCATGATGGGTATCTTCGAGCGTATCATACCAGGGAAGTGTCAAATGACAGTCCACGTGCAACTGACTGCCGTATTTCAATACCCGGAGATTGTGAATGTCAATCCACTTATCCCTGCGATTCTTGTTTAAAATACTGACCAAAAGATTTATTTTATCCTGATCTGCTTCATCCAGCAAACCTGTTAAGGATTCTCGGAGCAATTGATAGCCTGTATGTAAAATAACGATACCAAGAATCATCGCGACGAGATTATCCAACCAATATAGTTTCGTAAAATAAATGATACCAAGGCCCAGAATTACTCCGATTCCCGAAATGGTATCTGTTATAAGATGCTTTCCGTCAGCTACCATGAGAATGGAATTAAATTTTTTGCCCCGGACAACCAGGTATCTTCCCATAATATAGTTAAAGAGTCCCGCAAATACTGACAGGTAAATACCGATGCCTATTGAATGAATTTCCACTGGACGAAAAAATCCATTAAAGGCATTCCAGATCATATAAAGACCCGCCAAAAAAACTAGTCCTCCTTCAAATCCCGCAGAAAGGAACTCTATTTTTCCATGTCCATAGGGATGATCTTCATCCTTAGGTCTGGAAGCATAATAAATACTATATAATGCGAAGGAGCCTGCAATAATATTAATAATCGATTCAAGCGCATCTGTCAATATAGCATTGGAATGGGTAAGTGTATATGCGAGGAACTTGACACCCATGAGCACAAAACTAAAGGACAAAGTAAACCACATGCTCCTGATTTTACTTCTATCGTCTGCTACTGACATGGTTTACAATGTATGGCGGTTTATGAATAGGCTGAAGTTCACTTTGCTGTAATTTCGCTGTTCTAAAAAATGAGCTGTATTTTCAAAGTTAAGTTCTTTTGGATGTTCCACTACCAGTAAGCCGTTTTCTTTTAACAAACCGGCAGCAAAAATAATTTCCGGTAGCTCTCCCGTCCTTTTTAATTCGTAGGGAGGGTCAGCAAAAATAAGGTCGAAAGGTTTATCTGCGTTTTTCAAAAACCGAAACACCTCATTTTTTATTACGTGTATCCCACCGAAATTAAATTCTTCCGAAGTTTTTTTAATAAAAGAGCAGCAATGGTAATCTTCATCAACGGCAGTTATATCGGTACAGCCCCGCGAGGCTAATTCATAACTGATACTTCCCGTTCCGCTAAACAGATCGAGTGCCTTGACCATTTCAAAAACTATGCGGTTATTCAGAACATTAAACAGCGCTTCTTTCCCAAAATCGGTAGTGGGACGCACCGGTAAATTTTTCGGTGGAAAAAATGCCCTACCTCTATGTGTACCACTGATGATTCGCATAGGTCAGGCCAGCAAAAACTGACAGAATAAACTATAATAAGATTGCTTGGGCAGTGCGGAAATTTTAAAACTAAAATCAAATGTCCCTGGACGATCGGCAAATTTCAAATAACGTATGTATTTGTAGGCCAACTGATACGAGGAGGAATTTTTATCCAGTTCTCCCATCAATTCCACCTGTATAGTTTCCGGATTCAGTTTCAGTTGTTCGAATACAGACAGCAGAAAATAGATAAAATCTTCTGCTGTCTGATAAGCAAAGGAATTGTAAAACAGAAGTTTTCCTGAATTCACAACCAGAATTTCAAGATGAGAAAAGCGCACATGCACAACAACAGAAAGGGTTTCTACATGCTTGTACCTGACTAAAACTGCTTCTATCAAAGAACTGGAAAAGTGCAGGATATTCACGGCCGGGTATAATTCCTGAAATTGTTGCTTGATAAGGTTCGGCAGAGCATAAATATTTTTGGCATCCAGGTTGGGCAAATTGTCCATCGCCGCTATTTCTCCGTCTTCCAGAACATAATTAAATTTCAAAAGCGCTTCCTTTTCATTGGCGTTAAACAAGCCATTGGGAACCAGGGTTGATTTGGAATTTACAATCCCCAGGGAAACCTTTTTATAGGGATATCCCATCAGCTGGGATTGGCTGATGGCCGTATTTGCAAGACCTATCAATACATTAACCGCGTATGCCTTTTGAAAGGAAAACCGCTCGAGAGCCAGAATTTTATTAAATGTATCATCCCATACAGCAGCCGAAATTCCGTTCTCGCTTAATTGAAGGGCTAATTGATAGCCTTTTGTGAGACGACCATCAAACAAGTCATCCACCAGGCTATGTACCAGCGAAATCCGGCTATCTGTTTCTGTATGCATGTAAAACAAAACTACAAAATAATACCTTTATAACATGAATGCAGCTGAGTTCAAGGGGGTATTATTGCAACAATTTCCACACCAGCCTACCAGCGGGCAGGCAGCGCTGATCGATAAGATTTCCCGCTTTTGTACAGAACCGGAATCTGCTAAAGTATTTGTTTTAAAAGGGTACGCGGGAACAGGAAAAACGACCATCATCAGCGCGCTGATTAATAGCCTTCCGGCGCTTCATCAGAAATCCATTTTACTGGCTCCTACGGGACGTGCGGCCAAAGTGCTTTCCAAGTATTCACAAAAGCAGGCTTTTACCATTCACAAAAAAATATATAAACGGGTGTCCAATGCCGACGGAATCGGACGCTTTATTATACAGCCCAACCTGCATACCCATACTATTTTCATTGTTGACGAAGCCTCAATGATTTCCAACGGAGGGGGGCTCAGTGGAAATTTCTCCGATCAGTCTGGTTTACTGGATGATCTGATACGGTATGTTTCTGCCGGATCAAACAGCAAATTGATCTTTATCGGTGATACAGCGCAATTGCCACCTGTGGGTTTAAGTATCAGCCCGGCGCTTGATATAGAATACCTGAAACGAAATTATTCTTTTTCGATTGACACGATTGAATTGAAAGATGTGGTACGGCAGGATGCAGGTTCGGGTATTTTAGCTAATGCTACCGATATCCGGAATTCCATTACACCGGATACCGCTCAAACACCGCGGTTTACGATTGATCCATTTAAAGATGTTATCCGTTTAACGGGAAATGACCTGGAAGACGCATTGAACAGCGCATATAGCAAACATGGAGTAGAAGGGACCGCCGTTATCTGCCGCTCCAATAAGCGGGCTAACCAGTATAATCAGCAGATTCGTGCCCGGATCCGCTGGCAGGAAAGCGAGCTTTCTACGGGCGATTACCTGATGGTGGTTAAAAATAATTATCATTGGCTGCCCGATGAATCCAGAGCAGGATTCATCGCCAATGGTGATATCATAGAAGTATTAAAAGCCGGTTCTGTAAAGGAACAATATGGTTTTCGTTTTATTGATGCAAGTATACGTATGGTAGATTATCCGGAAGAGCAGACCCTGGATGTAAAACTAATAGTGGATACCCTCGTGTCTGAAACTCCTTCGCTTACGTCTGAACAAAACAAAAGGCTCTATGAAGGGGTATTAGCCGATTATTCAGACATTGCCGACCGGCGCAAACGCATGGTGGAACTGAAAAAAGATCCTTTCTTTAATGCTTTACAGGTAAAATTTGCCTATGCGATTACCTGTCACAAAGCGCAGGGCGGACAGTGGGAATCAGTCTTCGTTGACCAGGGATATCTTACAAAAGATATGATCAATACGGATTTTTTACGTTGGCTCTATACTGCCGTAACTCGGGCAACCGAAAAATTGTACCTGGTTAATTTTAATAAGGAATTTTTTGGGGACGATAATTCAACATCCGGGTATTGAATGCCAAAAAATTTGCTTCATCCAGGTTCTAAGAATTAATTCTCAGACCAACAACAGTAACATCATCCGTCTGAGTTTCATTCTTCATCCATTCGCTCAGTGTGGAGTCAAGTTGAATCATTTGTTCTGGCATAGCAAGGGGGCTCAGTTTTATCAACAATTCTTTAAAAGGAGGGTAGTAATATTTTTTTCGCCGCTCGCCTCCTTTTTGGTCGGCGTACCCATCGCTAAATAAATACAAATTGTCATTCTTTTGAAGTGGGAATACTTGTTGTTTAAATTCCTGATCCGGCTGGCTACCCATTGCTACCCGGTCTGCTTTAAATTCAATTAATTCTCCCGAACGTACCATATACATGGAATTGTGCGCACCTGAGTAATGCATCTGTAAAGTAGCCAGATCGATTGAACAGAAGGCAATATCCATCCCATTTTTAAGAGACACCCTCTCATCTTCTTTCCGGAACATTTCCGCTACCGCATTGTTTAATTCTTTCAATACCAGTGAAGGCTCATAAATTCCTTTAACCTTAATGATGTGTTCGATCATGTTATGGCCCGCCAACGACATAAAGGCTCCGGGGACTCCATGTCCCGTACAATCCACGACGGCGAGCAGTACCCGTCCTCCAATCCTGTAATGGGCATAAAAATCACCGCTGACAATGTCCTTGGGTTTAAAAAAAACAAAGGAAGATGGGAAACTTTGTTTAACATCTTCTTCCCGCGGGAGCAATGTTTCCTGGATATACTTCGCATATTCAATACTGTCAAGTATGTTGCGGTTCTTATCTTCGATTTGCTGGTATGCCGTTTTGAGTTCTACATTTTTGAGCCGTTCAATTTCCGATTCGTTTTTCATCGCTTCAATCTGACGAAGCAAGGTCATATTCTCTATTTTTTTCGCGGATTCCAGACCGGATACTTCTTCTTTAAATTGAAAATGTTTGTTCAGATGATGCAAGGCCATTTTATAATCTTCCTGAAATTCGTATGCATCCGAAAGAAGTTTGTGACAACTGGCTTGCTCTTTTTTTGCTTTCAGATCGATGAAAATAAATAAGGCTCGTTTTAACTGATCAATCGCTTCAGGCAAAAGACCCTGAACCAGAAACAAACGACCGATGGTCTGCAAACAGACCCCTTCCGTGTTCCGGTCTCCAAACTCAACAGCAATCTTAATGCTTTCCATTAAACATTCCTGTGCATTAGCGAAATCCTTCAGCTCAATATAACAATCACCCATATTGTGGAGGGTAGAAGCCGTACTGCGTATATCGCCGATCTCTTTTTTAAGATGGACACTTTGAATATAACATTCAATGGCTTTTTCATTATCCGACTGCATCAGGTGTATGCCGCCAATACCATTCAGCACCTTGGCCCAGATCGTTTTATCGCTCAGCTCCCGCGCGAGGTTCTCACTTTTAATATAATAGTTCAGCGCCTTGTCATATTCTTTAATTGAAGCATAAACGCTTGCAATACTGAACAAAGAAGAAGATTGATCAGCATCACTTTTTATCTGTTCACGTAATTTCAATGCCTTTAAATGATACAGGAGGGCGTTCTCATAATCACTCAGCAGAAAATAATCTGTGCCAATACATGAATAAACCGCAGCCATTCCCTTTTCTTCCTGTAGCATTTCAAAAACGGGCAATGCCTCAAAACAATATTTCAGGGAAATGTCATAATTTGAAAGAAGTTGATTACATACGGCCATGTTTCGCAGGCCTCCCGCTTTGCCCCGGCCGTAATTTAATTTTTCCGAGATGTCATATGCTTCCCGGGCCAGTTCCAATGCGCGTAATGTATTGGAATTCCGGGTGGTCCAGGCTTCTTCATTCAGAAGATCTACCCGCTGCTGTATATTCGTTTTAGCAAGAATGGAATTACGTTTAGAAATTTGAAACTCCCTCTTAGATTTTTATTCCGATAATAAGCATATCATCAATTTGTTTTTCATTCCCCATCCATTCGTCCATTGTCCTGTTAAGTTGCAATTTTTGCTTTTCCATGGATTGTTTATGTATGCTCAGTAAAAGACTCTTAAAGGGATCGTAATAAAATTTTTGCCGGTGTATGCCGCCTTTTTGGTCGGCATAGCCATCCGTAAAAACATACAAACAGTCGCCCTTTTTCAATTTAATTTTATGATTCGAAAATTTAACAGAAGCGCTGTTCCCCATAGAAATCGTGTCTCCTTTGTATTCGATTAAAGCACCATCCGAAATAACATATAAAGAGTTGTGTGCACCGGCAAACAAAAGATCTGTTTTGGTTTTACTTATCGAGCAAAGGGCAATATCCATACTGTCTCTAAGGCCACTATCATCATGAGATGCGAGCGTCCGCTGCATGTAATGGTTCACTTCATTTAAAATAAAGGAAGGGTTAGCCATCCATTGATTAGCAGTAACCTGGTTCAGTGAACTGTTAGCTACTACCGACATGAGAGCACCTGAAACTCCATGACCCGTGCAATCAACGGCCGCGACCAGAATTTCATTTTCTTTTTCGAAAATCCAGAAAAAATCTCCGCTGACAATATCCTTGGGCCGAAAAAAAACAAAGGAATCCGTAAAGTACTGCTTCAGGTTCGTTGAATGAGGAAGTATGGAATCCTGTATATGTTTGGCATAATCAATGCTTTCCAGAATACTTTTGTTCTTCTCCTCCATTTCCTCATTTAACTTTTTTAACTTATCATTGGAAATACGGTGTATTTCATTTTCCTTTTTTAATGTTTCTACCAGAAAACGAATGATTGCATCTTCGCCCTCACTGTCTTTTAGTTTACGGTAAATCTCCAGCGCTTCAATTGTTTTCTGGAAACTCAGGTCGTAATTTTCCATTACCTGATAGGTCTGTGCCTGGTTTTTCAGGGATTCGGCAGCGCCTTTGCTGTAATTTATTTTGCGGGAAGCTTCATTTGCCTGTTCTGCAAGGAATAATGATTGTTTCACATCACTCGAACGTAATTCCCAGGACAACTGATTTTGAAGATCGATTTTTTCCAGAGGGTCAACAGACTTAAGGAGCTGGATTTCTATCTTTTTCAATCGATCGGTCATGGATAAACGCTCAATAGGGAATCAATGATAGATTTATAATATCTTTTTAAAATAAAATTTAAATTGACTACTTTGGTCGAACTAAATTTAGTAATAATTAACTAATTTACCGACACTTTATGGGCACGACTGTTTTCCTTGTTCCAACCGATTATAGCAAAGTTGCTGATTGTGCAGTGAATCATGCAGTTAAACTTGCGCAAACCTTAAATGGAGAAGTGACCCTGTTGCACGTGATCGCAAAAGAAAAAGAGCTGGAGGAAAACAAAGCAAAACTTGCAAAAATTTCAGCCGAAATAAGCAAAGCGAATAATATCAAAGTAGACCATGTCGTCCGGGTAGGAAACATATTCGACGATATTGGAAAGGTAGCAACTGAAATCAAAGCTCAGTTGATCATTATGGGTACCCATGGTGTGAAAGGATTTCAACACGTTACCGGGAGCCATGCCCTGAAAGTTATTACGAATTCGAAGGTGCCATTTATTGTCGTTCAGCAACGTAATATGCGCGAAGGCTATTCAAAAATTGTATTGCCTCTAGAACTGGCCAAGGAAACCAAACAAAAAATATCCCTTACTATTTCTATGGCCAAATATTTTAATTCCAAGGTCTATATCTTCTCTCCGCTCGAAACGGATGAATATTTAAAAAATACAGTCGTTCGCAACCTGAATTATACCAAGAGCGAAATGCAGATTCATAAAATTTCTTTTGAAACGGCCACTGCCGAAAAATCGGGAAGTTTTGTAAAAGAGCTGTTGCATTATGCTTCTAAAATTGATGCGGACCTGATCACTATGCTGAATATACAGGACAAGGGTCTCTCCGAATTTATCGCCGGTCCTGATGAACAACAGATAATCACTAATGAATCACAAATACCGGTACTCTGCATCAATCCCGTTGATGTGATGATCAGCAAAGGCGTGTTGTTTAGCTAGACTTGACTTTGCCTGCAAAGGCCTAGTCTAGCTTATACCCGGAGGGTGCTAGCTAGCCCTTCATTCTTCTCTGCAAAGGCCTAGTCTAGCTTATACCCGGAGGGTGCTAGCTAGACCGGAATGGAGCTTGCTTCCTCATCCTCATAACTTCCTGCTAAGCGATTTTTAATTTCCTGAAGGAATTCCAGCTTCCTGGGTCCCCTGCGTTTTATAGATGTAGCAGTAAAGTAATGGTGTTTCTCCAGAAAACGAACCTGGATCTCATCCCATTGACGCCGGGAATTCAGCTTATTATAAACTACCATTTCCTGGCGCAGTGTATCTGATATATCATGGAAATCATTCCGGCCAAGGTAATCCAGATCGGCATCACACATGATCTGCTCTAACAGATCATGTGGCTGTTGCGGAATCTTCGTTACCATGATCAATTTCACTACCGCCTCAATTTGTTTTTTGCCGTATCCATATTGTGGTAATACTTCCCGGGCGATCTCAACTCCTATTTCTTCATTGTTATCATAGCGTCTGATAAAACCGGCATCGTGGAAAAGCGCCGCGGTTTTGAGAATATCTATTTGTTCTTCACCCTCTATTCCTTCGGCCCTGGCGATACGTTCGACCGCACTGCATACATTCAGGGTATGGTGGATATTATGGTACGTAAGATTTTCCGGCAAAAATTCGGACAAAAGTTTAAGAATGTGCTGGCCCGCCTCTTTGTAATTCATTCGGTTAGCCAGGTTTGTTGAAAGCAATTTAAAAAACTCTTCGCTGGGGGCACGACCCTCCATATTTACCGACAAACGGGGCTTTATCCGATCAACAAAATACATCTCGATCTCTCCTTTATTCTTGGCGGTAATTTTTCCACGGAACGTACAATCATAAAAATTATTTACATACAGATAGGTTTCACCTGAAATATTAATCTTTCCGGCTTCTCCGCTGGATTCCATGCGGGAAGCAGTATTGACAGTATCCCCCCAGATATCATATGCAAATTTCTTGCTGCCTACGATTCCCGCCACCACCGGCCCGGTATGAATTCCCACGCGAATTTCCCAGGCTTCCTTACCCTTGATCATTTTTTCACGTTTCCAGTTATCAATAAAATCCACCAATTCAAGTGCGGCCAGTATCACATCAACCGGATTGCTACGGTTACGGATAGGGATCCCACCAGCACACATATAAGCATCTCCAATCGTTTTTATCTTTTCGATTCCATAGCGACTCATGATTTCATCAAACTTGCAAAAACAGAAATCCAGTTCAAACACCAATTCCTCCGGTGTGAGTTTCTCCGCAATCTTCGTAAATCCTTTAAAATCAGTAAACAATACAGTAACAACCTTATAATGACGCGGAGCGGCCTTTCCATAGTTTTTGAGTTCTTCCGCCGTTTCAATGGGCAGAATATTTAACAACAGTTCTTCCGAACGTTTTTTCTCCTTCTCTCCTTCTTCCTTTTGGCGAAGAATAATCGAATTCTTCTCTGCCAGTTCTTTCAGAGCCGATCTCTTTTGCCTGAAATTCCAATAGAACAATAATGCCAGGAGCAAGAGCACAAAAGAACCGCCGATCATACAATTCAAGATCAGTTGCTGACGCCTGGCATACAACTCCTTGTTCTGATTATCCCGCGTCAATAACTCATTTTCCTTTTCTTTTTTATCCATGTCATATTTAGCGGTCACTTCAGAGATACTCCTGGAATTTTCATTCGCAAGAATCACATCCTTGGCAGAGGTATACAACAGATAATATTGATACGCTTTTTGAAAATTATTTTGCCGGTAATAAACGGAAGAAAGCCCTTCGTAAGCATCTCTCGAGATCTCCTTATTATCCAGTTTAGAGCCAATTTTTAAGGCATTCGTATAATTTGTAATAGCTTCCCCTAACTGCCCTAAGTGTTCGTATACCAACCCAATATAATTATAGGTAGAAGCGACGGCCTCCTCTTCCTGGTGTTCTTCCTGTATTTTCAAGGCTTTTTTCTGAAATTCAAGGGCAAAGTCCAGTGTATTTAACTGCAGGTAAACCTTACCCAGGTTATTATAGCAAGCCGCCAATGATAATTCATCTTTTGCCTGTTCCTGGATTCCCAGCGCTTTTTGATAATATTCCAAAGCCATTTTGTAGTTCTTTCGCTGATAATAAATATTACCTGTATTGTTGTAGTTCTCACTCAGACCGGATGCATCATTTTGTTCCAGCTGAATTTTCAAAGCAGACTGCAGGTAATCCAGGGCAAGCGCATAGTTTCCGTCTTTATAGTATATTTTGGCAATACTGCTGTAACTATTGGCGATGGCGAGTTTATCTCCCTGGTCTTCCAATAAAGACAATACACTCAGATAACTTTTGATAGCCAGCGGATAATATCCCTGTCGGTAATAAATTAAACCCAAACTATTATAGGAAAGTAACATTCCTTCCTTATCTCCAAGTTTTTCAAATATTTCCAGTGATTTGGAATGATTCTTCAGAGCCGGATCAAACTCATTATGATTATAATAGTATATGCCGATGTTACGGTAGGAATAAGCCTCTCCACGATGGTATTCTATCCTGGCAGCCAGATCAAGCGCCTGGTTCGCATAATCAAGTGCTACCTCCGGTTCAGAAATGAGGTATTCCTGACAAATGGCATTAAGAAGATTTACCCTGGAAGTATCGTTCGAAGCTGATCGTTCAAGTACATAAAGTGAGTCCAGCCTCCGCCTGTTTTGGGCAGGCAGCGGGTCGCGCAATAATAATCCCGCTGCAATAAGAAAATAAATACCTGCTTTTAACCGGTGTTTTCCCATTTGAATCCGTTCAAATATAGAAAATGTAATCAGAGCTGGGTTTAAAATTTATCCTGTAATTTGCAGCTGCTAGTTTTTTGTCGAATAAATGAAAAATTTTTGAACATTTGTTCTTAACTTCGGAGCTTGAATTTAGTTTAGCCAAATATTCATGCACAGCACTACTTTAGATTTTGTTCCCATCGCCTTGATGTTTTTTGTTGCAGTGGGCTTTGTGGCTGGAACAATGACAGTTACCCATTTGCTGGGCCCAAAACGGAAAACAAAAGTCAAACAGGAATCATTCGAGTGTGGGATAGAAGCTCAGGGTGATGCACGTGTTCCTTTTTCAATTAAGTATTTTCTGGTTGCCATTTTATTTGTCTTATTTGACGTGGAAGTGATTTTCATGTATCCCTGGGCGGTTAACTTCAGGGAACTTGGATTTATCGGCTTTGTCGAAATGATGACCTTTGTAGGATTTTTTCTGATCGGATTTGTTTATATTATTAAAAAGGGTGCATTAAAATGGGAATAGATAAAAGTCCAACAGCTACCCTCGGAAATGCTCCGGCGGGCTATGAAGGTCCGGGCTTTTTCGCCACATCCCTGGATAAAGCAGTGGGGATGGCACGCAAAAACTCTATTTGGCCTTTGCCGTTCGCGACTTCCTGTTGTGGAATTGAATTCATGGCAACCATGGCTTCCCATTATGATTTGGGACGTTTTGGTTCCGAGCGTTTGAGTTTTTCACCACGTCAGGCTGACTTGCTGATGGTCATGGGCACTATTGCGAAAAAAATGGGGCCGATACTACGTCAGGTATACGAACAAATGGCGGAACCTAAATGGGTATTGAGCATGGGAGCCTGTGCCTCCAGTGGAGGAATCTTTGACACTTATAGTGTATTGCAGGGAATCGACCGCATTATGCCGGTGGACGTATACATTCCAGGCTGTCCTCCACGGCCGGAACAGGTAATCGACGGGCTCATGCAAATTCAAAAATTAGTTGAGAACGAATCTTTAAGAAGACGAGATTCCGAAGAATACAAAAAATTGCAGGAAAAGTACGGATTGAATTAACAGTATACGAGCGGCAATAGCAGCAGACGATGGCAGATGTATTGAATACATTAAATGAAAAACTGAAAACAAAATTCGGAAGCGATATTTTGTCGGCAGAACAGCTTTTTGACTTTCCTGTATTCACAGTTAAAAAAGAGAAAATCCTTGAAATCATAAAGACGTTAAAGGAAGAAGAGGGATTTAACTTCCTGACAGATCTTACCGGGACGCATTACCCTGACAATAAAGGACAAGAACTGGGAGTCATCTATCACTTACATGATATGCCGGGGAACAGGCGTATCCGTCTGAAAACATATGCAAGCCTTGCTGATCCGAAAGTACTGTCTTTGACGGGACTATTTCCGGGAGCCAACTGGATGGAACGCGAAACATTTGATTTTTATGGTGTACTTTTTACCGGCCATCCTAATTTAAAACGCATATTGAATATGGATGAGATGAATTATTTTCCTATGCGCAGAGAATATCCAATGGAAGATGCGAAAAGGGATGATAAGGATAATAGTATGTTTGGAAGGTAAAAAATAAGTTGGAAAGTTGAAAGTGGAAAGTTGGAAAGTTGGAAAGTTGGAAAGTTGGAAAGTTGGAAGGTTTGAAAGTTGGAAAGAATTTAAGCTTTGTACATGAAAGTTTAAACTAAAAGATGGCAGAAGTAAAAGACATAGTTCAAAACAAACCCGTTGAAAAAATTTATTCAACACTTAACCTGGGTCCTACCCACCCGGCCACACATGGCATTTTCCAGAATATACTCAAAATGGACGGCGAAATCGTTATGGACGCAGAGTCAACGGTAGGATATATACACCGTGCCTTTGAGAAAATTGCAGAACACCGGCCTTATAATCAAATCACTCCTTTAACAGATCGGCTAAATTATTGTTCCTCCCCTATCAACAATCTGGGCTGGCACATGACGGTTGAAAAACTGATCAAAGCTGAGATTCCGAAACGTGTGCAATACCTGCGCATTATCATCATGGAGCTTTCCCGCATCGCCGATCACCTGGTTTGTAATAGTGTTATTGGGGTAGATACAGGAGCCATGACGGGATTTTTATACGTATTTCAATACCGGGAAAAAATTTACGAAATATTTGAAGAGATTTGCGGAGCACGCCTGACCACTAACATTGGGCGCATCGGAGGTTTCGAACGTAACTGGAGCCCAACAGTCTGGAAAAAGCTAGATGAAGTTTTGGAAGTACTACCCAAAGGACTCCGGGAATTTGAGAACCTGCTGACACGTAACCGGATTTTCATAGACCGTGTTAGTGGCTGTGGCCCCATTTCTGCTGAAAAAGCCCTCTCTTATAGCTTTACTGGTCCTAACCTGCGGGCTGCCGGAGTGGATTATGATGTGCGGGTTGCGAATCCTTATTCTTCCTACGAAGAATTTGACTTTAAAATTCCTGTTGGAACCACCGGGGATACGTATGATCGTTTTATGGTGCGGGAACAGGAAATGTGGGAGAGTATCAGCATTATAAGGCAGGCGATTGAGAAAGTTAAAAAAGAACCTGCTGATATTTTCCATGGAAAAGTTCCGGAGTTTTACCTACCTGACAAAGAAGATGTTTACAATAAGATGGAAGCCCTTATCTATCACTTTAAAATAGTCATGGGCGAAATGGATGTCCCTGTTGGAGAGGTATACCACGCAGTAGAAGGCGGAAACGGAGAACTTGGTTTTTACCTGGTAAGCGATGGAGGCCGTAATCCCTACCGTTTACATTTCCGCAGACCTTGTTTTATTTATTATCAGGCTTATCCCGAAATGATCAAGGGAGGAATGCTGAGTGATGCCATATTAACAATGAGTAGTATGAATGTAATAGCCGGAGAATTAGATGCCTGAATTTTCAACTGAAGCACAGGAACTTGTGCAACGCATTATTAAACGTTATCCGGAGGGTAAGCAAAAATCCGCGATATTGCCGGTATTACATATTGCCCAGGCTGAATTTCAAGGCTGGTTGAGTGTTCCAGTAATGGATTATGTCGCTTCCTTGTTAAAAATACTTCCCATTGAAGTTTACGAGGTTGCATCCTTTTACAGTATGTTTAACCTTAAGCCTGTTGGTAAGTGTGTGATTGAAGTTTGCCGCACCGGACCTTGCTGGCTAATGGGCGCCGAGGACGTTGTACATCACATTGAAAAAAAACTAGGTGTTAAAGAAGGGGAAACCACTAAAGACGGCATGTTCACCCTGAAGACGGTAGAATGCCTTGCAGCCTGTGGTTCAGCCCCCATGATGCAGGTAGGCGAAACGTATCACGAAAACCTGAGTCTTGAAAAAGTGGATTCGATCTTAAACGAATACAAGACCAATACAAAAGAACATATCTCGCATTGGGATAAAAAACACATAAAAAAATAAAACGATTTGGGCAGGCAGTTATTAATCGACAATATTAATCAGACAGGCATTCATACGCTGGAAGGTTACCGTACCTATGGCGGTTACCAGGCGCTCGAAAAAGCGCTTCGGATGAAACCAGAGGACATCGTTGCAGAAGTCCAAAAATCCGGTCTCCGGGGCAGAGGGGGCGCCGGCTTCCCTACAGGAATGAAATGGAGTTTTATCGCAAAACCTCCCGGAGTCCCACGTCACCTGGTTTGTAATGCCGATGAGAGTGAACCTGGAACCTTCAAAGACCGCTACCTGATGCAACGCAAACCTCACCTGCTGATTGAGGGGATGATCATTTCGAGTTTTGCTTTAGGAGCCAACCTTTCCTATATCTATATACGCGGAGAAATGATGGCCCAGTTCCACATTCTGCAAAACGCCATTGATGAAGCCTATGCGGCAGGCTTACTTGGTAAAAATATTTTAAACAGCGGCTTCGACCTCGATCTTCATGTACATTGTGGTGCAGGGGCCTATATCTGTGGCGAAGAAACTGCCCTGATTGAATCATTGGAAGGCAAAAGGGGCAATCCCCGGATCAAGCCCCCTTTCCCGGCTGTATCTGGAGTCTGGGACCGGCCGACGGTGGTAAACAATGTGGAAACAATCGCAGCAGTCGTCCCGGTGATTAATATTTCAGGAGAAGAGTACGCTAAAATAGGGATTGGCAAAAGCACAGGAACAAAACTGATTTCAGCCTGCGGTCATATTAATAAGCCGGGAGTGTACGAAATTGAATTGGGCGTACCCGTTGAAGAATTTATCTATTCCGAAAATTATTGCGGAGGAATAAAAGACGGCAGAAAACTCAAGGCGGTTGTAGCAGGTGGTTCGTCTGTCCCCATTCTTCCGGCAGAACTTATATTAAAAACAGCCAAGGGGGAACCCCGTTTAATGTCCTACGAATCACTGGGAGATGGAGGCTTTGCCACCGGAACCATGCTCGGTTCGGGAGGTTTTATTGTGATGGATGAAAGCACCAGTGTGGTGAAAAATCTTTTCAACTTCACTCGCTTTTATCACCATGAAAGCTGCGGACAGTGCAGCCCCTGCAGAGAAGGAACCGGATGGATGGAGAAAATATTGCGTAAAATTCTGGATGGACGCGGAACAATCGCGGACATCGATTTATTGTGGGACATACAAGGTAAGATCGAAGGAAAAACAATCTGTCCATTAGGGGAAGCCGCAGCATGGCCCGTAGCTGCAGCGATCAGGCATTTCCGGCCGGAATTTGAAGAGTATGTAAAAAATCCACAAAACATTAAAGACGTAAAACATTATTACCGTTTGAATAATTTACAAGAAGCATAAGGAATGGCAAAAGTCACCATTGACGGACATACGATAGAAGTACCAACTGGAACAACCATTTTGGAAGCAGCACGCATGATAGGCGGACCAATTGTTCCTCCTGCGATGTGTTACTATTCCAAACTGAAAACAACCGGAGGGTATTGCCGTACCTGTATCGTCAAAGTAAGTAAGGGTTCCGAAAAGGACCCTCGCCCCATGCCCAAACCGGTTGCTTCCTGCCGTACAACCGTGATGGATGGTATGGAAGTGCAAAACATCACCTCTCCCGATTTACTGGAAGCCCGTGCAGGTGTGGTTGAGTTTTTATTACTCAACCATCCTTTGGATTGTCCGATATGCGATCAGGCGGGAGAATGCCATTTACAGGATTTAGGATACGAAAACGGAAAATCCAAAACCCGCTACGAATTTGATCGCCGGGAGTTTGAACCCATTGAGATCGGCGACAAGATAAAACTGCACATGAAACGCTGCATCCACTGCTTTCGTTGTGTAAAACTAGCGGAACAACTGACACCCGAACGCTTTCAGGGAATGTTGAACCGGGGGGATCATTCCGAAATTTCTACGTACATAAAACATGCAATCGACAATGAATTTTCCGGCAACATGATTGATGTTTGTCCCGTGGGAGCTTTAACCGATAAAACATTTCGGTTCAAAAGCCGCGTCTGGTTTGTTAATCCGGAAGATGCGCACCGCAATTGCAGCAAATGTGCAGGAAAAGCACGGATCTGGCTGAAAGGAGAAGAGGTCCTGCGCGTTACAGCGCGCAAAGACAAGTATGGCGAAGCCATTGACTGGATCTGCAACGAATGTCGTTTTGACAAAAAGAAAACGAGCGACTGGGTAATCGAAAAGCCTACTCATATTGATCGTCATTCGGTCATCTCCATGAATCACTATGAGTCGCTGAAAGATTTAAAGCAGGATGTGGACAAACAACAAAAACAATTGGTCAACAAAAAAGTAAACTTAGGACAGGGTGCATTAAACCCGAATAATAGTATTTAGTACATGGTATCTTTTATCACCTATAAGCTCATTCTTGTCATCATTGTATTCCTGGTGTCATTGCTCATTGCCATGTATTCCACGTATGCGGAACGGAAGGTAGCTGCGTTTCTTCAGGATCGCATAGGACCCAACCGTGCCGGTCCTTTCGGGATATTACAACCCCTGGCAGACGGAGTCAAAATGTTCATGAAAGAAGAAATCATTCCGGACGTATCCAACAAATGGCTGTTCATTCTGGGTCCCTGTATCGCGATGCTAACTGCCTGTATGACGGGCGTAGTGATACCCTGGGGCGGCGTACTCACCATTAGAGGGCATGAATATCCCATGCAGGTGACCGATATAAATATTGGCATATTATACTTGCTGGGTGTTGTTTCTATTGGTGTTTATGGCATTATGATCGGGGGCTGGGCTTCAAATAATAAATATTCCCTGCTGGGAGCGCTTCGTGCTTCTTCACAAATGATCAGCTACGAGTTGGCGATGGGCTTCGCGATCATCGCGCTGGTGATGCATACCGGAACACTGAGTGTTCGTGAAATATCCGAAATGCAAACAGGCTGGCACTGGAACATTATTTATCAGCCTTTAGGCTTTCTGATTTTCATCATTTGTGCTTTTGCTGAAACCAACCGGGCCCCCTTTGACCTTCCCGAATGCGAAAGCGAATTAATCGGAGGTTACCATACGGAATACAGCAGTATGAAACTTGGATTTTACCTCTTTGCCGAATACATTAATATGTTTATTTCTTCGGCTGTGATAGCTACTCTATATTTCGGAGGTTACCATGTACCCTTCCTTGGCCGTTTTGTCCATGACGCAAATGCCCTGGCTATTTTAGGTTCCGTATTTCTCTTCGCTAAAATATTTTTCTTCATCTTTTTCTTCATGTGGATACGCTGGACATTACCCCGCTTCCGCTATGATCAGTTAATGCATTTAGGTTGGAAAATATTAATTCCTTTGTCATTATTGAATGTTGCCATAACGGGTATACTGATGTACCTGACGGGAAGAATACATTAAATAGCGAATAGTTAATAGCGAGTAGCCAATAGGGAAACGAGAAAATAAATGAAAGGATTAAAAAAACATATTAAGATATACATAGCTAACCTACCCCTATTCGCTATTGGCTATTCGCTAATCGCTAATTCAGTAATATTCAACCCATGTTAACAAACAGATCACAAGCAGTAGCAAAAAAAGAAATGACGCTGGCCGAGCGCCTTTACTTACCTGCTATCCTGCATGGCCTGAAAATTACGGTGAGCCATTTCTTTAAAAAGAAAGTCACCATTAAATACCCGGAAGAAAAACGGGAATTCAGCAAGGTATACCGTGGCACTCATGTTTTGAAACGTGACGAGATTGGGGCTGAACGTTGTACCGCCTGCGGCTTATGTGCCGTGGCCTGCCCTGCGGAAGCGATCACGATGGTTGCCGCTGAACGCAAAAAGGGGGAAGAGAAATTATACCGGGAAGAAAAATACGCCAGCGTATACGAAATCAATATGTTGCGCTGCATCTTCTGTGGTTTATGCGAAGATGCCTGTCCCAAGGAAGCGATATTTCTGACTGACCGGATTACCCCTTCTACTTTTAAACGCGGAGAAAATATTTACGGCAAAAACAAACTGGTGGAACCGATCGACAAACCGATTGATATAAGTGCCCGCCAAACCCAGGCAGTATTGGAATTTAAAAAACACAAAGAGTTTGCACACAATAAAGTATATACAGAAAAACAATTGCCAAACAAACATTAAAAATCACCAAACAATATTAAAAATTATCATACAACTATTAAAAACGAAAAATATTAACAGCGCCTACTAAAAGTATATGACCCTTTACCTTTTCTACTTTCTTTCCTTTCTTGCCATCATCAGTGCTTTGATGGTAGTCGTTTCTAAAAATCCTGTCAACAGTGTTCTGTTTTTAATCATTACTTTTTTTGCCATCGCCGGACATTACGTATTACTGAATGCTCAGTTCCTGGCAGCCGTCCATATCATTGTTTATGCAGGAGCCATCATGGTATTGTTCCTGTATGTTATTATGATGATGAACTTCAGTAAAGAGTCTGAACCCAGCAAAACCAAGTTGTCACAAATTGTTGCGACTGTCGCAGGGGGCATCTTCCTGATCACACTGATAGGAGCGCTGCACTTTTATGATGTTGACATGAGCCCAGGCCATTCAGATCCGGGAGCGGGTTTGGTTGGGGCATTGGGGAAGGTCTTGTTCAGCAAATTTTTGTTGCCGTTTGAAATTTCGTCCCTGCTTTTTCTCGCAGCGATGACTGGTGTTGTATTATTGGGCAAAAAAAATAATGATAATAGTTAGTTATGCAGACCATCCATAACATACCCATGAACATGTACTTATTATTAAGTACCGTTCTTTTCTCCATTGGCGTCTTCGGTGTGTTGCTACGCCGGAATGCGATCATTATTTTCATGTGTGTCGAACTGATGCTCAATGCGGTTAACTTATTGTTCGTTGCCTTTTCCGCATATTTAGGAGATACGCAGGGACAGGTATTTGTATTTTTTATAATGGCTGTTGCTGCTGCTGAAGTTGCTGTCGGTCTTGCTATTCTTACCATGATCCACAGGAATACAGGATCTGTCGATATTGAAACCTTGAATAAATTGAAACATTAAGACCAAAAAAGCGCTAACGAACAGATATGAATCAATTAATACCACTTATTCCTTTATTTCCACTGATCGGATTCCTGATCGTTGGATTATTCGGCAAGAAAATTTCAAAAAACAGTATCAGCATTCTTGCCAGTGGAAGCATATTGGCATCTTTTCTTGTATCGGTAGCGGTTTTCGTTCAGGTCCAAAATTCCGCAAGCCATGCTATCACGGTCAATTTATTCGACTGGATTTCCTCCGGTAAACTTCATGTGTCATTTTCCTTTTTGGCAGATCCGCTCTCTGCGTTATTCCTGCTGATCATCACTGGGGTTGGTTTCTTAATTCATGTGTATTCTGTTGGTTACATGAAGGAAGACGAAGGATTCCACCGCTTCTTCGCTTACCTCAATCTGTTTGTGTTTTTCATGTTGCTTCTGGTATTGGGTTCCAATTACCTGATCCTGTTTGTTGGTTGGGAAGGCGTGGGGCTCTGCTCCTATCTGCTCATCGGCTTTTGGTTCAAAAACACAGCTTTCAATAATGCTGCAAAGAAAGCGTTCATCATGAACCGCATCGGGGATCTTGGCTTTTTGTTGGGCATTCTTTTGATCTACCTGACCTTCGGCAGTATTAACTATATCGAAGTATTTGGACAGGCCAAATTTTTCAGTTCGGAACAACCTGTTATTACTGCGATTACGTTATTGCTATTTATCGGGGCGATGGGCAAAAGTGCACAGCTGCCCTTATATACCTGGCTCCCGGATGCCATGGCAGGGCCAACACCCGTATCCGCCTTGATTCATGCTGCAACCATGGTAACCGCCGGTGTATACATGATCGCCCGTTCCAACATCTTATATACCCTTTCTCCTTTTTCCATGCAGGTGGTTGCAATCGTTGGCGTACTCACTTCTCTTTTTGCCGCTTCCATCGGGTTGTTCCAAAACGACATTAAAAAAGTGTTGGCATATTCTACCGTGAGTCAACTGGGTTTAATGTTCCTAGCCTTAGGTGTAGGGGCCTATACAACAGGTGTCTTCCACGTGATGACGCATGCCTTCTTCAAAGCCCTGCTTTTTCTTGGTGCAGGGAGTGTTATACATGCCATGGGCGGAGAACAGGATATCCGCAAAATGGGCGGACTTAAAAAATACCTACCCCTCACTTACCTCACTTTCCTGGCTGGAACGCTCGCTATATCTGGAATTTTTCCTTTTGCCGGTTTCTTTTCCAAAGATGAAATTCTTGCACATACGTTTGAACACAACAAATTTCTTTGGTTTTTAGCAAGCATTGCATCTGCTATGACGGCTTTCTATATGTTCCGTTTGCTTTATTTAACTTTCTTCTCAGGGTTCCGGGGAACAAAAGAGCAGGAACATCATTTACACGAATCTCCGAAATCCATGACGATTCCATTGATACTGCTGGCCATACTTTCCCTTGTCGGGGGATTTGTGGGTATTCCGGAGGTGTTCCATGTATCACATTGGCTGAACGGTTTTCTCGCTCCGGTGTTTGCCGATTCGGAAATGAAAACGATGCCGGAGTATACCCACCATGGTACGGAAATTACGTTGATACTCTTCGCCTTGAGTGTTGCTATTGCAATGATCTACCTGGCAAATAATTATTATGTAAGACTGGGGAAACGCCCTCCCGAAGAGGGCGCAGCTATTCCTCCTTTCCAAAAAGTGCTGTACAATAAATATTATGTAGATGAACTTTACACAACCGTGTTCATGAAACCTTTTAATTGGGTATCGGATAAATTCTACCGTTTTATTGAATTACGCTTTGTGAATGTAATCGTTAATTCTGTTGGCGAAGGGGTTAGCTGGGGTAGCCGTACACTTCGCCTTTTACAGACCGGAAGTATTGAATTTTATTTATTGATAATGGTACTAAGTATTGCCCTGATCCTTTTTGTCAGATGATACGGTAATAGAAATTAAATTATGATTGCAATTTTACTTGTCCTGTTTCCATTTTTTGCGTCCCTGTTGGTTTTGGCGGGCAATGCGGTTTCTGCAAAAAAAGCTGCCTTGTTTTTTTCCGTCCTTGAATTGCTCTTAACTTTTTACGCTTATTATCTTGTGCGGATTCAGCCGGACGCAACGGCACTTGGCTGTACGATCCCGTGGATCGCTTCTTTGGGAATAAATTTCAAGTTGCAACTGGATGGTATCAATCTACTATTGGTAGTACTTACAAACGTATTATTGCCCATCATTGTTCTTTCTTCTTTTACCAAATCCTATAAAAATGCAGGGGTCTTTTATTCCTTAGTCCTATTTATGCAGATGGCCCTGGTAGGAGTATTCCTGGCCATGGATGGCTTTTTATTTTACATTTTCTGGGAGTTGGCGCTTATCCCCATTTACTTCATTTGTTTGCTCTGGGGCGGAGAAGACAGGGCTCGTATTACCTTCAAATTTTTCATTTATACCTTGTCCGGAAGTTTATTCATGCTCCTGGGACTTATTTTCCTGTACCAGCACACGCCTGGCCCTTTGCATTCATTTGACATTAACGCGCTTTACAAAGCTGGACAAGGATTGGACGTGAAAGCTCAATCATTCATTTTCTGGTGTATGTTCCTTGCCTTTGCCATCAAAATGCCACTCTTTCCCTTTCATACCTGGCAGCCCGATACTTATACCACGGCTCCGACACAAGGAACCATGTTACTTTCCGGCATCATGCTGAAAATGGGAACCTATGGATTGCTGCGCTGGTTAATGCCCATGGTTCCGCTGGGGATTGCCGAGTGGGGGCCAATGGCGATAGCGCTTGCCGTGATTGGAATTATTTATGCTTCCTGCATCGCGGTGGTTCAAAAGGATTACAAACGCTTAATCGCTTATTCATCGATCGCTCACGTAGGATTGATTGCGGCTGGGATACTGGCCTTCAACACACAGGGGCTTCAGGGAGCATTGGTACAGATGTTCAGTCACGGAGTGAACGTTATAGGATTATTTTTCATTGTTGACATCATCAGTACCCGCACAAATACCCGGGAGATCGCGAAGCTGGGTGGGATCCGGAATGTGGCCCCTCAATTTGCAGCCTTCTTTCTGATTGTTCTTCTGGGTAGCATCGCCCTTCCGCTCACCAATGGTTTTATTGGAGAATTCCTATTGCTGAATGGTATTTTCCAGTACAGTGCATGGATAGCCGGAATCGCAGGATTAAGCGTTATCCTTGGAGCAATTTACATGTTACGCAGTTATCAAAACAGTATGCTCGGTGAACCCAATGGCCTTACTTCCACCTTCCGCGATTTAACGGTTAATGAAAAGGCCGTATTAATTCCACTGGTTGTTTTAATCATCGGCTTAGGCATTTATCCAAAACCTTTATTGGACCTTACCGGGCCCGCGATACAACACTTAATAAACAGCAGTTTGCCAATCATTAAACCTTAAACACAACTCATTCTGCCGTGATTAAACGCTGAACTTTAAACTTTGAACTTTAAACTTTAATATGATTACTCTTTTTATAATATCCTTGCTTGGAGTCATCGCCATGCTTGCCGAAATACTGAAGTTCAAAAAGCTGTTAGCCCCTCTGACGCTTCTTGGATTGATTGCAGCTATGGGCGCAGGTGTTTCTGAATGGAACAATCCGGTTTTTATACCGGTTTTTAATAACATGCTCCTGTTCAATCACTATGCACTTGCATTCAGTATCAGTCTCTGCCTGGTCACCTTTTTGTGGTTTTTAATGGCACAGGATTATCTTAAAACAGAAACAGCAATTACGGATCACTATGCTTTAATCCTATTCTCACTTGCAGGAGGAATTGTTCTGACTGCTTTCGGGAACATGGTAATGCTTTTTCTTGGAATAGAAATTTTGTCCATACCGCTTTACATTTTAGCCGGTAGCAGAAAAACAGACCTTGCTTCCAACGAGGCTTCTTTCAAATATTTTTTATTGGGAGCTTTTGCAATCGGATTTTTATTGTTCGGAATCGCTTTAATCTATGGTGCCACTGGCTCGTTTGAGTTGAATACTATCAACCAATACATTCTTCAGCATCCCGGCGAAATGCCGGCTTTCTTTTATGCTGGTATTCTTTTAATCATTGCGGGTTTGGCCTTTAAAGTGTCTGCCGCTCCTTTTCATTTCTGGACGCCCGATGTCTACCAGGGTGCTCCTACCATGATTACAGCCTTTATGTCTACCATTGTTAAAATAGCCGCCTTTGCCGGATTTTTCCGCTTATTCAGCACCTGCTTTGTTTCCGTCGCAGATTCCTGGAATCAGCTCATCGGCATCCTTGCGATTATTTCCATGTTACTTGGAAACATTACTGCTATCCGCCAGGATTCATTCAAGCGTATGTTAGCCTATTCGTCTATTTCACATGCCGGTTACCTGCTCCTGGCTATTCTTGCGATCAATAATCATTCTGCAGGAGCCATTTTTTTATACACACTTGCCTATGCTGTTGCCAGTATTACTGCATTTGCTGTATTGAAAAAAGTTTACGCCTTGAAAAACAATGATCTCATCGAAAGTTTTAACGGTCTGGCAAAACGAAACCCTTTGCTGGCCCTTTCAATTACGATCGCCATGCTTTCACTGGCGGGGATACCACCTACCGGAGGATTTTTCGCCAAATATGTTATTTTTAATACTGCACTGACCGGTGGCCATCTCTGGCTGGTGATCATTGCTGTTATCGCTTCTCTTATCGGAGTTTATTATTATTTCAAAGCCATTATTGCATCCTGGTTCAAACCTGCAACGGATGAAAACCTGATCGAACTCAGCCTTCAAGACAAACTACTGCTGATCATCACCACACTCCTCACATTGGCCATTGGTTTGTTTCCGGAGTTCATTTTGAATTTACTTTCTTAATGAAGTTTAAAGCTCCCAGCCTTGTTTTGCAGATTTTTATGGGCATGCTATTGGGTATAGTAACCGGATATCTATGCTTTCTCACGAATACGCAAAACATTGCGACTAAATTGGAATTACTCAGCGACATCTTTCTCCGCCTGATAAAAATGGTCATTACCCCCCTCGTATTTTCTCTGTTGTTAGTTGGCATCGCGAAAGCAGGAGATTTCAAAGTGGTTGGCCGGATTGGCCTTAAAACAATTTTATACTTCACTTTCGCTGCATTGATCGCTTTATCCCTGGGATTACTTATTGTGAACCTATTTCAACCAGGTGTTGCACTGGATTTGCACAGAACGTCGCCTGCAATTAATATTCCACCAAAACTCTTTAATAGCAAAGATTTTATCGGCAATATTTTCCCTGAAAGTATTGTAGAAGAAATGGCTAAAAATCATATTTTACCCATTATCGTTTTTGTACTTTTCTTTGCACTGGCAACAGCATCCATCGGTAAAAAGGGAGAAGTTGTTATTCAATTTTTTGACTCCGTAGGCCATATCATGCTGAAAGTTACCCAGTATGTAATGAAATTTGCGCCGATCGCCGTCTTCGGAGCGATGGCAGCAACCGTTGGCACACGCGGGGTAGGTGTACTGACGGGGTATGTCCAGCTACTGGCTTGTTTCTACGGGGGGCTCCTGTTCTTTATTTTTGTCGTACTTTTCGGCATCTGCTTTTTCATGCGTATTCGTTTTTTCAGACTCCTGTCGTTTATTAAAGAACCTATGCTGATTGCCTTCAGTACCAGTAGTTCAGAAGCCGCCATGCCCAAAGTAATTGAATCACTTGAGCGTTTCGGTTGTGGCAACCGTATTATCAGTTTCGTACTTCCCCTGGGTTACTCATTTAACTTAGACGGGTCCATCATGTACATGACCTTTGCTACGATGGCGCTTGCGCAAGCTTATGCAATGCCACTTTCCCTTGGAACACAAATTTCCATGTTATTAATGCTGATGGTCACCAGCAAAGGCATGGCAGGAGTTCCAAGAGCAGCATTAATTGTAATAGCTGGCATGCTGGATACCTTTCATATTCCCTCAGAAGGTCTGACCTTACTCATCGCTGTCGATTGGATATTCGATATGGGAAGGGCCACTACGAATGTTGTCGGTAACGCAGTAGCAACAGCTGTTATCTCCAAATGGGAAGGGGCGCTTCAGGAGCCCCAAAAAGACCAGAATAGTATTCACATTAAATTGTAAATTCCAATTGCACGGCTTTCTTTCCCAACTCTGGCATTATTTCAAGGAACTCACCAATCCTTTATCTATCATAAATTATGGGGGCACCGACCTGCTACTTTTTGTGGTGTTCGCAGAAACGGGTCTGCTTGTCGGTTTTTTTTTGCCGGGTGACTCTCTTTTATTTACTGCTGGATTGCTTTGCGGGATCAAGCTCTTTCACATACACATTGTACTGCTGTTATGCGGATTGTGTTTCGCCGCCATTACAGGTAATATCGTTGGCTATTGGTTTGGTTACAGGACGGGAAAAGCCTTATTCAAACGGGAAGATTCCCTGATATTCAAAAAACGCTACGTGGAACTGACCCATTCCTTTTATTCCCGGCACGGTGGAAAGGCCCTGATATTAGGACGCTTCCTGCCCATCATCCGTACATTTGCGCCTATTCTGGCAGGCGTCATCCAGATTGGATTCAAACGTTTTATGATCTATAACATAATAGGCTCCATTGCCTGGGTTCTTTCCCTCACCCTCGGCGGTTATTATCTTGGACAGAAATTCCCCTGGGTGATCAATTACCTGGAATACATTGTGATAACGCTTATCATCGTAACCCTTATTCCCGTTGTCCGTGCATACCGGAACGAAAAACTCAGAAACAAAAACTGAGCAGATTTTAATCCCATTTTAATACCGTTTATTCTCAAAAACCAACCGTTCAATAAGTCCTTGTAATAATAGTATGGTATTTACATACTTTCGCTAACAGTTCAACGTTGTTATGCTTATACTTTAAGAAGCTGTTTAACTATTTTAGCAAAAAATAACGTTTTTTAACAAGCAGAATTCTTAAGTTTTTGTTAATATTGTGAGCTTGAACAGAAAATAAAATCGGATATAATAAATAACAAATAACCAAAAACAGTAGATTATGGATAAGCAATCGTCAAAACTGAGTGGTATGTCGGCAGTAGCTGCCGCAGTAAGTATCCTGGTAGCCCTTGTAATAGGCTTTGTAGTTTGGAAGTTTGTATTAGGTGCCGCAGGTAATTTTGACGCAGAAGGACATCCCAAGAATGGAAATATACTCGGCATGATGTATAAAGGAGGATTTATTGTACCCATCCTTCTTTGCATCCTGATTACAATCATCACCTTCTCCATTGAGCGCTTGATGACCATTATGCGTGCGAGCGGATCAGGAAACTCAGCTGATTTTGTTCGTAAAATAAAATCGATGCTTGCAGGTAATCAACTGGAAGAAGCCATTACGGAATGTGACAAGCAACAGGGTTCTCTGGCCAATGTAGTCCGTGCAGGTGTCGGTAAATTAAAGAACATTCAATCCGACGGCAACATGGACAAAGAAACTAAAGTAGCTGCCATTCAAAAAGAATTGGAAGAGGCGACCTCTCTGGAACTTCCCATGCTTTCAAAAAACATGGTTATTATTTCTACCTGCGCTACGATAGCCACCCTGTTTGGACTTATTGGAACTGTAATTGGCATGATTCGTTCCTTTGCTGCACTTTCAAATGCTGGTGCACCCGACACAACCGCTCTCGCAACTGGGATCTCTGAAGCTTTGATCAATACGGCATTTGGTATTATTTCTTCGGTTTTAGGAATTATCATGTACAATGTATTCAGCTCAAAAATTGATAGTCTTACTTACAGTATGGACGAAGCCGGTTTCAGTATTGTACAATCAGTAAGTGCTCATAAGTAATAAGTTTAAAAGTTGGAAAGTTTAAAGTTGGAAAGTTGGAAATAAAGCTAAACTTTTAAACTTTAAACTAAAAAACTAACGTATGCCTAGAATAAAAATGCCGAGCAGCAGTCCTTCACTGGACATGACACCCATGGTGGATCTGGCGTTCCTTTTAGTTACCTTTTTTATGTTAACGGCATCTGTCCGGGTAAACGAGCCGGTAGTGGTGGACATTCCTTCTTCTATTTCCGAAAAACTACTGCCCGATAATGTAATGATGATTTCCATTGATGTAGATGGTCGGGCTTTTTTTAATATCAGCAACCCTCAGGTAAGGATCAAGATCCTGGAGCGCATGGGAACACAATATAAAATCGATTTCACAGAAAATGAAAAAAAACGTTTCGCAGGTATGACCAGCTTTGGCGTACCGATAGCGAATCTGAAAGAATATATTTTAATGGATGATGTTGCCCGTGCAAAAGTAAAATCCCCGGGAATACCGATGGACACTACCGGCTTGAATAATCAGTTGAGGGATTGGATAGCATTTGGACAGATTATAGAATTGACCCGGGAAAAAGAAGAGCAAACCAAGGCCAAAAATCTTGGGCGTCCCTTTAAAAATGAACCTTTGCGTTATGCTATTAAGGCCGATGCGGCAGCCAAATATATTTCCGTGAAGCAGGTAATCGATGTGTTCAAGAAATTGAAAATATACCGGTTTAATTTAATCACAAGTCTGGAGCAGGAAAATTAGCAAGAAAGTAAAAGTCTGAATTGATAAGAAAATGGCAGAAGTAAACACCGGTGATGGTGGTGGTCACGGTAAACACCAGAAGAAACGAGCCAAGAAAGCGTCGACACGCATAGACATGACTCCTATGGTTGACCTTGCCTTTTTGTTGCTTACCTTCTTTGTATTGACCTCCACTTTCAGTAAGCCAAAAACAATGGAGATTAATTATCCTGCGGACCCTCCTCCGAATGTGGTTCTGCCCAAAATAAACAATGCACTGACCTTTCTCCTTTCAAAGGATAATAATATTTACTACTACTCGGGCGAATTTTATCCGAAGAATAACAAAGACGGAAAACCGGAAACAACCTTGATTAAAACAGGGTACGGCAAGGATGAGTTGCGTAAAGTTTTACTGGATGCCAATAAACCAACCCGGGACAAAGTTCTTCAACTGGAAGATCGTATGAAGAAAAAAGAGATCGCGGATACTACTTTTAAACGCTTGGCGAATATTGAAAAGGGAAAAAAGGATGCGCTGACTGTTTTAGTCAAATCGGATGATAAGGCCAGTTATAAAAACGTGATTGATTTAATTGACGAGTTGAATATTACAATGATTGGTAAATATGCTGTGATTGATATGATGCCGGCTGAGCTGGAGCAACTCAATGCAGCAAACGATGCTAATCCGACAGAAACTAAATAAGATGGCCGGATCACTTATAAATGAATGGAGCAATGTCGTTTCGGAAGAACGGAATGAGATTGTTTTCGAGAACAGGAATAAATCTTACGGAGCTTTTGTCATCCGCAGGGAGTATCCCCGTACGGTAATGATTGCGCTTATTTCCACGGCTTCGGCAATTATTCTTATCTCAATCACTCCAAAAATTATCGAGTTATTTAAACACAACAAGGAAGAGGTAGCTGTAGTTATCGACAATACACAAATTGATCTGACTCCGCCTCCTGTGGATCCGACAGAACCACCTCCACCCCCCTCCTCCGCCTCCACCTGTGATGGAAACAGTAAAATTTGTGCCTCCTGTGGTCGTGGATAAACCGGTAGAAGATGAACCGCCCCCCGTTCAAACGGAAGAAACACCTCAAATCAGTACCGAAACACATGAAGGTACGGGCGATGAGATCGTTATTCCGGATGATGGAAAAGGCAAGGGTCCTGTTGAAACAAAGGAAGAAGTATTTACGGTAGTTGAGCAGATGCCGACTTTTCCGGGAGGAGATGAAGCATTGTACAAGTTCCTTCAGAAAAACATACAATACCCTCAGTTTGAAAGAGAAAACGCCATTTCAGGAAAAGTCTGGATCGATTTTACAGTAGGTAAGGATGGTACCATAACGGATATAAATGAGAAAAAGGGCGTGAGTGGAGGCCCCGGACTTACCAAGGAAGCTATCCGGGTTATTAAATCCATGCCACCCTGGAAAGCAGGAAGGCAAAATGGAAGAGATGTGTCTGTACACATGACCCTTCCGATCAAATTTTCTGTTAACTAGCGCACTTCCTGCAACGAGTAGTACTATATTTTAGTTTTTTTATGATTGCTGTTTATGCAGCTATCGGACTGATCCTTATCTTTTCCAATCTGCTGCTGAATATTATCAGCGAATACAGAATCCCTTTAGGTATCGTATTTATTATTTATGCGGGATTTCGTACGATCATGACAATTCAACGATTACGGAAAAACAGGCAATAGCTTAAGAAGGGAAGGATGAACTCAGTGAAAACAACAAATAAACTTTCCCCTGTTCGCTGTTCGCTATTCGCTATTCCCTTCATTCTTCTCTCCTGCACCGCCCCCAATGGCATGCAGGAGCCCAGCGACACACCTACCTCCGGTGAGGTCAACGTTGTTGTTGATGAATCTTACAGCATGTTGTTCGATACGGAAATTTACACTTTCCAATCCCTCTACGTGAATGCGCAGGTACGCGCTAAATTTCTGGCAGAAAAGGAAGCCCTGCAAGCCCTACTCACTGATTCTGCAAAAGTAGCCGTTATCAATCGTACCCTGACCACCGAAGAGAAAAAACAATTTGAAGCAAAGAATTTGTTTCCCACTGAAACCAAAATCGCAGAAGACGCGATTGCCTTTGTAGTGAATAAGGAGAATCCGGACACGAATATTGCATTTGAACAAATGACGCGCATCCTGGCTGGCAAGGACACTTCCTGGAAACAAATCAATCCTCAATCAAGTCTGGGTGGAATACGCATTCTATTTGATAATCCCAATTCTTCCAACTCCCGCTACATTACTCAATTCAATAAGGAATCCAAATTACCTGAAAACGCTTTTGCAGTTCAATCCAATCCTCAGGTAATTGATTACGTGAGCAAAAACAAAAATGCGATCGGGGTAATCAGCGTAAACTGGATCAGTGACCGGGACGACAATACCAGTCGGGGATTTTTGAAAAAAATAAAAGTTATCGGACTCAGCAAAGCAGGTGCCGCCGGGAAATACTACAAACCTTACCAGGCCTATATAAAAACAAAAGATTATCCTTTTTGCAGGGATGTCTATATGATCAGCCGCCAGACCCGGGCCGGTCTTGGCATGGGCTTTGTGGCGTTTGTCGCGGGAGACAGAGGTCAGCGGATCATTTTAAAGATGGGCTTAATTCCAGCCATTGCTCCAACGCGAATGGTGGAGATTCATTAAGAGATTTTGTTTTGACTTTTGACTTAAGTACTTTTGATTTACTTTTTAATTACTTTTTAATTTTGACCTAAGCATTTTTGAATCCTAGCATTATGACCACCAAAAACATTTTTTTTAGCATCTGTATTTTTGCTTTCTCGTTATCCAGGGCTCAGACACTTGCGGATGCCATCCGTATGACGGACAATGAACAATTTGAAAGTGCGGCCAGGGTTTACGAAAAGCTCATCGCTGCCGAACCTGCCAACGGAATGGATTATTACCACTATGGAGAAAATTACTTCCGGAATGATATGCCCGACAAGGCTAAAGATATGTATCAAAAAGGAATTGATGTAAATCCGGGTGATCCTATCAACTACGTTGGTTTGGGGAAAATTTTATATACTCAGGGAAATAGTGCCGGCGCCAATGACAACTTTTTTAAGGCAAAAACAATTTCCAAATCTAAAAGTGCAGAAGTACTCATGGGCATTGCGGATGTGTATATTAATTCCGATCTGAAGAATGTCAAAGAAGCCATTACCCTGCTCAACCAGGCGATCGGACTGGAACCTAAAAACCCGGATATTTATACTTTGCTGGGAGATGCCTACCTGGAACAGAATGACGGGAACACAGCGATACTTGAATATGAAAAGGCACTGGACATTGACAAAAAATTTACCAAGGCCATTTTGAGAGAAGGCAAATTATACAGCCGGGCTAAAAATTACAACCTTGCACTGGACTATTATAACAAAGCGATCCTGATTGACTCTACTTTCGCACCGGCCTTCCGGGAACGTGCTGAACTGAGGTTTCGCGCGGGCCAAAGTGAACGCGCAGCTGCCGACTATCAAAAATACCTGAAACTAAACGACAACACCAGCGCCCGGATCCGTTATGCCGAATTTAAATTTGTAAGTAAAGATTACAAGACTTCGATTGCCGAGATCCAGGATATTCAAAAGAAGGACACATCTGATGTAAATCTTTTTCGTCTCTTAGGTTATGCTTATTACGAAATGGGAAAATACCCGGAAGGCCTTTCCAACATGGAAAAATTCTTCAGCAAAGCTGAAAAAACAGGAAAAAAGCTGATTGAATCAGATTACGAATACCTTGGCAAGAATCAGATGAAAGCCGGTAAGGATTCTCTTGGAACCATCAACCTGTTGAAAGCTATACAAATGGATACCAGCAAAACCGATTTGTATGGGGATATTGCAACCGGTTGTATGAAGGCGAAAAACTATTCCTGTGCCATCGGCAACCTGGAGAAAAAAATAGCACTTGCAAAGGGCCAGGGTGGAGCGAATGATTATTACAACCTGGGACGCGCCTATTACTTCTCCAAAGATTATGTAAAAGCTGATACTTCTTTTGCGCAACTCATTCTCCTGCAACCTTCCCTGCCTTATGGCTACCTCTGGAGAGCGCGTTGCAATATAGAATTTGACAAGGATTCAAAAAAGGGTCTCGCGGCTCCTTTCTATGAGAAATTTATTGAGACAGTTGGGACGGACGTTGAAAAGAATAAAAAAGATCTCATAGATGCCTGTGTGTGTATTGGGTATACCAATATGTTGAATAAAAATTACACGAAAGCAAAAGAGACGTATACGAAATTGAAGGAAATAGATCCGGACAATGTGATTGCGAAGAAAGCGCTGGCAGACCCGCATCTGAAATAATGTCACTCCACCCTCTTCAAACTGATATCCCTTACCGGTGCAATAACCATTGGGATTGTTTCTATTGAAACGGAACTGGTATCCAGACCAAAGGCTTTTTCTTCCGATAGACTCAGGTGTTTCATCATGGCATAGATGTCCAGTACTATTTTTTCGTAGAACGGTAATTCGTTTTCGTAGGACAGTATTTTTTCAATGACGATAAACCGGAAATCGCCGATTACGTTTTGTTTATTGAGTGATTCATAACGGCTGGTAATGTCTACTTCTTTATTCCTGACCATGTCCTGCACTACTTTACGGAACATCAGGTTAATGCGCGGAGCCACGCGAAAACCCAAACGAAAATCAATGCGGATAACATCATCGTGAATAATTTCATTTACCTTATATTCCTGACGATAGGGTTCGTCTACCACATCGACGTGTACAAACCAATAGATATCGGCCCGTTTGGGTTGTTTTTGCAGAATAGAATAAATGATCTTCGCCTCGATCTCATCTTGCATATCGGCGCTCGTAAGGTATACCAGGTGTGTCGCATACTTGGGGATCGTCATGTCCTTGCTCAATTCCGCAATCGTATCTGCATAGTCGGCCAGTTTGACAAATTCCAGATAACGGTTACGTATTTTACGCGCCTGATACCAGATCAGCATAATTAAAATAAGCATTGAGGCGATCATCAGGGTTACCCAGCCTCCGTGTTTAAACTTACTGAGGTTAGCCACCAAAAAAGAACCCTCAATAAATACATACACGATAAACAATAACACAATGAAAGGGGCCGGGTAACGCTTAAGTCTTAAATAATAAACCAACAGCGTTGTCGTCATCAGCATCGTCAGTACGATCGCAAGGCCATAGGCCGCTTCCATATTGGAGGATTCGCGAAAGCGCCAGACGATCGTAATGCAGCCCAGCCACAGTAACCAATTCACCGAGGGAATGTACAATTGTCCCCGCAGGTTCGTGGGGTAATTAATTCTAACCTTGGGCCAGAAATTAAGACGCATCGCCTCGTTGATAAGGGTAAAGGAACCGCTGATCAAAGCCTGGCTGGCAACTACTGCCGCAGCAGTTGCTACCCCTATTCCAATGTAGAGGAACCATTCCGGCATGATCGAATAAAACGGATTTCCACCTGCAAATGTGGAAAGTTTTTCACCTGCATGATGGATGAGCCATGCACCTTGACCAAAATAATTCAGTAATAAACAGATCTTAACAAAGATCCAGCTCGTCTGAATGTTTTCTCTTCCGCAATGTCCCAGATCAGAATACAAAGCCTCTGCACCCGTGGTACACAGGAATACAGCTCCTAACAACCAAAAGCCGCCCGGATGATTGACCAATAAGTTATACCCATAATAAGGATTGATCGCTTTGAGTACCTCCACATCCTTCATCAATTGCGACAATCCGAGTATCGCCAGCATGGAAAACCACATCAGCATGACGGGGCCAAAAAAACGGCCCACGAATTTTGTTCCAAATTGCTGAATAATAAATAATGCGGTGAGTATCGCAATGACAATGGGAACAGTATGAATCGAGGGGGTAATGACACTTAAGCCTTCAATGGCAGAGGCAACCGAAATCGGTGGAGTAATGATCCCGTCCGCTAACAAGGCACTTCCACCAATGACCGCGGGAAATAATAACCAGGTTACTTTTGTTTTGCGGACAAGGGTATACAGCGAGAAAATGCCGCCTTCACCCTTATTATCAGCTTTCAGCGTAAGTACTACATATTTTAAGGTGGTCTGAAGGGTAAGTGTCCAGAAAATGCAGGAAATTCCTCCCATGATCACTTCCGTGTTGATGGGCAGGTCGCCGACAATCGCTTTCAAGACATAAAGCGGGGAAGTGCCGATATCTCCATAGATAATTCCAAGAGTTACGAGAAGTCCGGCCGTTGTTACTTTACTATGCGTACTGTCTTTTCCTTGCGACACGTAGAAAGAAATGAGAGGACAAAACTATGAAAAAAGAGCCTGCACAAGTGATAAATCGACAAATCAGCCAAAAAGCAACCCAAATACCTCTTCTATCTTGCCCACCATCGTTATTTGGATGTTGTATTTTTTAGGATCGAGTCCTTTTTTATTGTATTTCGAAATAAATATTTGTTCGAAGCCCAGTTTTTCGGCTTCTGAAATACGCTGATCGATCCGGCTTACGGGCCTGATCTCTCCGGATAATCCTACCTCCGCTGCAAAACATACTTTGGAAGCAATAGGTATATCCTCGTTGGAGGACAATACGGCACAGACTACTGCCAGATCAATTGCTGGATCTTCCACCTTAATACCACCCGCCAGGTTTAAAAACACATCTTTGGCGCCCAGACGAAATCCACAACGTTTTTCAAGCACCGCCAATAACATCGCGAGCCGGCGCAAATCAAAACCTGTCGAGGAACGTTGAGGCGTGCCATAAGCTGCCGAACTTACCAGTGCCTGGGTTTCAATGAGCATTGGCCGCATTCCCTCCATGGTTGCCGCAATGGCCACTCCGCTTACTTGTTCTTCCCGGTTGCTGATTAATATTTCCGAAGGATTGCTTACTTCACGTAAGCCGTTTCCCTGCATCTCATAGATCCCTAATTCGTTCGTTGATCCAAAACGGTTTTTAATTGTCCGGAGCAAACGGTATACATGATTCCGGTCTCCTTCAAACTGCAATACGGTATCTACCATGTGTTCCAGCACCTTTGGTCCTGCAAGGCTTCCATCTTTGGTAATATGCCCAATCAGGAAAACGGGTGTTCCACTTTCCTTGGCGTAACGCAGGATTTCCCCTGCGCATTCCCTGATCTGGGAAACACTGCCAGGAGAAGATTCAATGTGTGCGGAATGTAAGGTCTGAATGGAATCGATAATCAGCAACTGCGGTTCCAGTTGTTCTATTTGTTTAAAAATATTTTGTGTGGAGGTTTCTGTCAGTATGTAACAGGTTTCATTGTTCATCCCGATCCGTTCGGCTCTCATGCGTATCTGCTGTTCACTTTCTTCCCCTGATACGTATAATACTTTTATATTTTTCAGGTTAACCGCCAGTTGCAACATCAAGGTGGATTTACCGATGCCCGGTTCGCCTCCAAAGAGAACCAGTGATCCGGGAACAAGACCGCCACCCAGTACTCTGTCCAATTCCTTATCACCAAGCGGTATTCGGTGCTCTTTCCCAATACTGATTTCATTTACCAATTGAGGTTTAACCGCCCGCTGGGTACTGGTACTGATGATTCCCGGCGTTTTCACTTCCTCTCCTCGCTGGATCACTTCCTCCACAAACGTGTTCCATTCCCCGCAGGAAGGGCAGCGCCCCACCCATTTTGGTGACTGAGCTCCACAGTTCTGACAGAAATACGTTGTTTTGGCTTTAGACATAGTTGCAATTTAGGGCAAATTTATTAGCTTTACACAAAAATAATCGATCATGAACATGAAAATTACTACCGCTGCTTTTACCATAAGAACACTAATTACAACGTGTTTTTTATCCTCTTTCGTAATGTATTCTCAAACACAGGTGACTAAAAAACCTCTTGTTATAACAAGCGACTCTTTACCTGGTTCGGGAGAAGTAAACTGGATTAATCCGACGAACGGACTGGATAGTAATAAGGTCTATACTACTGATACGCTTACTCCCGCCAATCCAAGATCAGCTTATTTGAAAGCTACTGGATTTGGTTTTGCTCTTTCTTCAAACAGCATTATAACAGGAATTTCATTTCAGGCTATCGGTCATTGTTCACTACCCACTTCAAATACAAATGTAACTGCTTATACTAAATTAATAAAAAATGGAATTATACAGTCTGCTGATAGTATAGGCAGCTCTGGTGACATAACGATCAATCGCAAAGGATCTACAGATACCTGGATAACTTTCGGAGGTTGCGACAGTTTGTGGAAAAACAAATGGACCTATCAGGATATTAATAATTCTAATTTCGGTGCAGCATATTATGTGATTATTTCCGCCGGTGGAATCGGCGGCATTGGCGATGTCACGGTATCGATTGACGCCGTAAAGATGACGGTATGTTACACAACCACTACAGGGATTGGAACACTATCACAATCATCTCTGAGCAGAATGATTTATCCTAACCCCACTTCAGGTATGATATACCTTTCAAACCAGGATAAATATCAGGTATCCGTTTATGATGAGTGCGGCAAGAAGGCTTACCAAGCTAATCTCGAGGGTGCTCAAAATCTGGACTTATCGTTCCTTGCTAACGGATTCTACAATGTAGCTGTGATCAGCGGGAATGAAAGTTATAATCAAAAACTTATTATTCGGAAATAATATCTTCTATAACAAGGTATGTTACCGGAAACTTGGTTTAGGTCCTGATTTTACTTTCGATCCTGCTCGTCGAGTATCCTTCCAGCAATTCGATTAATTTCACCTCAGCGCCTCTTGCCTGCATCAGGTCGTATCCCGCGACCTCCTCCACTTTATAATCTGCACCCTTTACCAATACATCTGGCTCGATACGCTTGATCAGCTCATAAGGAGTTGCTTCTTCAAACACCAGCACGAAATCCACAAAATGCAAAGAAGCAATCAGTATAGAGCGCGAAATTTCATCCTGGATCGGACGATTGGCTCCCTTCCCTAAAAATTTCACGGAAGCATCGCTATTCACACCTACGATGAGCACATCTCCGAAATCTGCGGCCTTACTCAAATAATCAACATGACCCAGGTGCAAAAGATCGAAACACCCGTTTGTAAAAACAATTTTTTTGCTTTTTAACCGTAACTGAACCAACAGCAGAGCGAGTTCCTCTGGGTTTACAATCCGCTTTTTGATCACATCCAATTTAGAAATCATAGGCTTGCTTTTTTTTGAATTTTATTGACGAGCGGCAATAACACCAGCGAAATTAAACCCGTCAGGATAATGGTAATGAACTGTGAAGTCCAGACAATCCAGGAGAAAGCATAGGCTACGGAGAAGACAACTCCATACGCGGAAGTTAATGTCTCCGTAACAATTGCCTGATAAGCCCCAATACCACCAGGTGTGAAGATAATGCCGAATGTTCCCATGACCAGCACCGATAATGCGGCATTCAAACCTAATTCGCCCGTTTCTTTAAAACTGAAAAAACATACGTACATCGCAAGGAAATACATGAACCAGATAAATACCGAATGGGTTATGAACAACCAGGGCCTTTTAATATCTTTCACGGATTTGAGTCCTTCCAAAAAACCCAGGACAACTTTACCTATTTTCCCGGTAAAAATCACCGCGACTTTTTTCCGGAATAGGTAAAGTAAAATCAGACCCATAAAAACACCAGTCCCTAAAACATATAGGAGTGTATGATTTCCCTGAAATTTCAGAGAGAGCGGAGCCCGTATCTTTGAATCAACCAGCAGGTATATTTTATCAAACTGAATGATAATTGTCAACGTTAATAAAAGAAGCATACAGAGCAGATCGATCGCACGTTCAGCTATGACTGTTCCGAATGAACGTTCGAATGGAATTTTTTCATAGGTTCTCAATATGCCGCATCGCGACACTTCTCCAAGCCGTGGTAAAGCATAGTTCGCCATGTATCCGACCATAACAGCAAAGAACGTATTGGAAAGACGAGGACGATATTCCATTGTTTCGAGCAACAACTTCCACCGGATAGCTCGGCTAAGATGGCTTAATAAACTCAACACAATCGAAACAATTACCCAGAAATAGTTAGCCTTCACAAAGGCATTCAGAATATCTTTTTTATCTTTTTCAGAAAGGTCTTTAATGACTAACCAGATCAGGAGAATGCCGAGCCCCAAAAAGAACAGGACTTTCA
>Ga0206820_1018_pt1 | contig 49499 bp, 42 predicted proteins | sample Alteio_BWOrgCont_84_FD_152857 | JGI IMG/M metagenome (GOLD analysis project Ga0206820, IMG submission 152857) | Enriched cells from forest soil in Barre Woods Harvard Forest LTER site, Petersham, Massachusetts, United States -... | ecosystem: Environmental > Terrestrial > Soil > Temperate forest >...
CATTCGCGAGCGCGGTAAAAATGATTCGGCTGTCCGGCGCTGTCTCACCGGTGAGGATGGCACCGGCATCCCATATGCGTTGGGTGGGGGCGCCATTCGGACTCAAAGCAAATGCCTGCAATGTTCCCGCCCAATCAATAGGGTCATAGCCGCCCATAAACGCAAGCGAACCCGCTCCCGCTATGGAGGTATTGAGGCCAAGAATGCCCATGGCTGGAGTCGCCAACGCGTTATCGAGAGGCCGAGGGCTTAGCTCGGCTGTTCCAGGCGGACTGCTCTCCTGCGCTATTGCGCCACAAGCAATGAAAATCATCGCGCACGCCGAATGCTTGAGTCGATGCATTGCCACCGTTGATATCGTCAACACGACGTGCTCACAATCAATGAGCCACGGGCAAGTCGAACGTGCTTTGCACGACGCTAACTATGTTCGGATTGCCGCCCGTGCCCCGCGCTGTGATACGAAAGACATGGATATCAAGCTGGTCCGCGCCATCGTTGTTCGAACCGGTGTTGCCAGACTCATGCAGACCACCCACGCCTGGCGGCCTTTCCGCTCCCAGGTCCTCAATGATGTAGACAGGGTTTCGCGCCAGCACGGCCGTCAGCTGCCCCCGCTCGGTCGTGTAACCTTTATGCGAGGGACCGTCGTATGTCACACCGATATTCGCCAGCCAACCTTGTGTGCTTTGAAATTGGGTGACTGCACCGTTGGCTCCGTAAGGAGCGGATAGTGGCTGATAAACCACACAACCATCGTCTCCGGAAAGGGAGCCATTCGTGCAATGAAGATGAGCTCCAACCTGAGAGGCCATGGACCAAAGCTTGTACTCCGCACCGCGCAACGCAGTCTCGGCACTCATTCTGGCTTGCTGCGCGTTGCGAAAACTGCCGGCGATCCGCTCCTGCAATAACGAATGTTGTGAAGCACTAAACGCCAGCACGCTCATAAACAAAAGAAAGATCAACGTAATCAGCAAGACAAAGCCTTGCTGCGGATGCTTATAACATCGTTCGGTCAGTAGTTTCCTGTGTTGTGACAGCACGCCGATATCCTTTCGACTCATGAGATGAAAAGCATTTTTAAGGATTGAAATTGCGCAGGGCGACGACGGCGGAAAATTCACGCCGTAGCATGGCCAAAGGGAAACCCTGTTGAAGTGGCGTTACCTTGCGACTGGCATCGTTGGCCGGCTTGGGTATCAATGCGCTATGGGAAGCATCGTCAGATGCGTAGGTGTAGGTAAGTTCGTCCTGCGTCAACGAATAGAGCGGTTGCTGACCGTCCAGCAGCATGTCAATCTCGATGAGGCTGATGGCCCCCCATAAACACCCTCGATCATCACTACCGTGTATGGGGAGTCGTGCCACCGATCCGCAATCAGCACGCGTGCTCGCGTCGACCTGGGCCGCCGTGTAATAACGCACCGATCCATCGGCGAATTGCACGCCGTATTTGAAATCGAGCCGTTCAACGCCTCGCGCAATCTCCTCCGCCCGTCCGTCTCGCACGCCGGTACTGCCGCCGTTGATCCGACGCACGAGTGCGCCGGTCGTATGTCCCTGACCATCACCGCTGTCGACCACCTTGAGGTAATACGTCACCGTCCTAAAATCGCGACTGAGATCGAACAGCTTCGGTGCAACCATGTTTTCGAAGGCAGTGGGCTGAGCAAAGTTGCTTCCTGTGGACAGAATTTGGTTGCTCGTTTGTCCGGACACCGCAAAGATCTGCGCGCTCGAACAATCTGCCAGCATGGCCAGCGGATCACCCGATTGAAAATCTTTCACCGCTGGCTCGCCTGACATGGGAGCCAATCGGAAAGCGAGCGAACCGTCCGCGTTTGTAATCTGTGTGCTTCCCCGGCCTGCGCTTTCCGGCATGATCGTCCATCCCGCCGATGGATTGAGATAGCGCACCGTGATAACCGATGCGCCTATCACGCGGTTATCGGTCTTTGTGCCCATGGCTGGAATACTGAACCCTTCGGCGCTCTGCTTGCTGCTTGGATCGATCGGCGTGCAGGACTTTGTTGTGCAATCGTAACCACGCATCGTCAGAAACGATGGCAATGAATAAGGCTCCGCCGGCGCCGACGGATACGGAGCACCCCATCGCGTGGTCACATCACTTAGTGCATTCATCAGTACACCGGGATCGCTTGCGTAGACAGTTGGCTGCCGCAACCCATCCAGATAAAGGCCAGATGCCGTTGAATGCGCACCACCGCCTGTGTTGTTGCAGTACTGCGCGCCACTCATGGCCAGATCATCCTTGATTTGCGTGATGGCAAATCGCCCATCCTCCTGCAGACGTGCAAGTTGCGCCTGAGCCTGATAGCTGTGGGATGTCGACACAAATACAGCAACGATACCGGCGCTTATCAACGTGCCCAACACCATCGCTATCATGAGTTCAATTAGCGAGAACCCCCGTTGCCGGAAGACATGAGATGCGGCTGTCACGGCTGGAATTCCCAGGCAAACGTTTGCAATGATTGACCTTCTGCGCTGGCTCCATCCACGGTTACACCACGTTCCATCCAGGTAATGGTCATATCGCAGCTACCGCCATAAGATGGCCGCAATGCAACCTGATCCGGCGTGGGCGTATAGGACACGCCTGCAGCGCTGCAACTAATCTTCGCTTTCGTTGCAGAAGGTAAAAACGTCGCGAGCTGACTGCTCCACAACCCCTTGTCATGCTCGGCCAGTTGCTGCGGCGTACAACCCTGCGCACACCGCTGAACGCCCGAGCTGGGATAGCTTCCGTTGTAGTACCCCTTCCACACGCCTATGACGTTGGCACTCATGCGGTCGGCCATGCTTTGCGCTAGAAAAGTCACCTGAGTACGCAGGTAAGCGGTATGAACCGAGCGTGCAGACATCACCAGCAAACCTGCCACTCCCATCAGGCCGATGCTGAAGATCAATAAGGCAATCAAGACTTCGATCAGCGTGATACCCCGCTGACGTGACGCGTGCTGCATGAACGACGTTCCCTGTTATCCAGACGCGCACTTTGGCGCCCCTGGCGACCCGGCACTAGAGCCCGACCGCCCGAAGCGCAATCAGATAACTCCGATGCCGCGCCCCGCCCAATCTGACCCCCAGGCCATGTCTTGCAGGCCGTCAGCCGCCCCCGTAAACTATGCGGCTCCGCCGGAATAGCTCAGTTGGTAGAGCGGCGCATTCGTAATGCGTAGGTCGTAGGTTCGATTCCTATTTCCGGCACCACTTGCTTGTTTCATATCGTCCCAAGACGCTCCATGAAATCAATTAAGCCCGCCAAAAGGCGGGTTTTTTTGTGTCATACCATCCCTCATCAACCCATTGAAGCCCGAGAGTCGTGGGGGTATCTTCGGGGGTACTTTCCCCCGTTGGGGGTATCTCACTCAAGAAGGCTCTGATGGCGAGTGACTCCGGCAAACTCACCGTTCTCAAGGTCAAGGCTGCACAGCCCGGTAAGCATTTCGACGGCGGAGGACTGTTCCTGCACGTGACCGACGCGGGTCGCTATTGGCGCATGAAGTATCGCTACGCTGGCAAGGAGAAATTGCTTGCACTGGGCGTATACCCAGAGGTAGGACTTAGCGAGGCACGCCAACGCCGGGACGCTGCCCGCACCGTGCTGCGCGGTGGGAATGACCCGGCGCTAGTCAAGCGGGATCGCAAAGTGGCCAACGTATTGGCGGCAGGCAACACCTTCGCTGCTATCGGAGAAGAGTGGCTAAAGAAACAAAAGTCTCGGATGGCGGAGGCAACCTATACCAAGGCCGTTTGGACGCTGAGTGACTTAGTCAACCCTTGGATCGGCCATCGCCCTGTCACTGAGATCGATGCTCCAGAAATGCTGAAACTCCTAAGACGCATCGAGGAACGCGGTGCGCACGAAACCGCCCATCGTACGAAGCAACGATGCGCACAGATTTTCCGCTATGCAATTGCGACCGGCCGAGCCAAGCATGACCCGACTGCCGATCTACGCGGGGCCTTAGCGCCCGTAGTATCAAAATCCCGAGCAGCTATCACCGACCCAATGAAGGTTGGAGAGCTATTACGCGCGATCGACGGATATACGGGCGGCTTAATCGCCAAGTCTGCCCTGAGGCTAGCACCACTGGTATTTGTTCGCCCTGGTGAGCTAAGACAGGCCGAATGGAGCGAGTTCGATTTGGATAACGCTCTGTGGCGCATTCCGGCTAGTAAGATGAAGATGCGCAACGAACATATAGTCCCGCTGCCCTCTCAAGCCGTGGATATCCTACGTGAACTTCAACCACTCACCAGCCGCAGCCGCTATGTGTTTCCCGGCGAACGCAGTGCCAGCCGGCCAATGTCGGAAAACACCGTTAACGCCGCTCTGCGTCGCCTTGGTTTTGACAAGGACACGATGACTGGACACGGCTTCCGCGCCATGGCGTCAACTCGCCTTAATGAAATGGGATGGTCTCCCGACGTAATTGAGCGCCAGCTAGCTCACGCGGAACGCAACAAGGTCAGAGCCGCATACAACCGCGCGCAATACATCACAGAGCGCAACAAGATGATGCAGGCCTGGGGAGATTACCTAGATTCGCTGCGCTCTGAGGTAAATGAGAGAGGTATTAGAAAGCGAACCAGCTGATACGGCGTGCCCATTGCCAATGGATACCGCCTCGCAAGAGACTTAAAATCTCTCGGAGGCAACTCCATGCCGGTCCGATTCCGGTTCCGGGCACCAATTAAATCAAGCACTTACTGGCATTTCCCCAGACCTCCCTTCTTCTCCGCACTTCTCCATGGCTCCGTCATGGCTCCATTATTTTCAAGTTGCAAGTAATCCAACGACACCGGCAAGATCAGTCATGCCGAAACGGATTACCTCTCATCGCCAACCGGTGGTGGCGTTCGGCACGGCATCGATCTGAACGAAGGCATCGCTATGAACTTGCACGAGGCGCGCCTCTACTCCAACCTGATTCGCAGCTACCTTACTTACCTGCTCGCCGAACATGAGGCCATGACACAAAACTCAGGCAATCAGAGCAACAGTTAGCCTCCTTTCAACGCCTTACGCCATCACGCGCACTTGCTGAATCTGTCCGTCGATGATTTCCACACCCAAACGGATGGAATCGTTGTTGTGTTCCAACCGCAATGCGGTCATATCCATGCCGGATTGAAACTGAGAGGCTGAGTGGTCAATGGCGAAGGCGGTCTGTGCCGCTTGCCTAGTCACCTGCGCGCGGCGCTCTTCCAACGTCGATTCGAGGTTGAACCAGGATTTGAAACGGCCCACATCAACCAGGGCCGTCTCCTTGATTTTGGTCTGCATCTGCGCGAACGCGGCCATGCTTTCGATCGTCTCTTCTTTCCAGACCTGCGCCATGGCTTCTTCACCCGGAAACAGGGAGAGCACATGCCAGGCCAACGCCTCGGTCTTGAAACACGTCATGAGACTGGTGGTGATCTTGTCCAGTTCGTTGTAACGCGCCAACGTGTCTTTGAGTAAATCCTCGGTGCCCACCGTCTCTTTGTGCTCGATCGTTTGGTTCAGCCGGCGCTTGAACATTCGGAGCAAGGCACTTTCGGTTTGCAGCAGTTCTCGGCGGCAGGTTTCCAGTTCCACGCGCGCGAACTGGGGCACCTCCCCCAACTCAAAGGACTTGGCCACCGTGCGCAGGTAGCGATACGTCCCTTCGATGTCGCCGTCCAGCGTGTCCTGATACAAGCCTTTCAGGTCGTCAATGCCTTGCTTGATCTCATCGAGCTTGGCGGAAATGTCGGCCAGGTGTTTCTGGGCGACCACCACGGAGGCCACCTGCCACACGGCAGCGGTGTTGACCAGGGAACTCAGGTTTTCCGGCTTCAAGAGTTTGGCCTGTTCGATGATCCTGCCGTTTGCGCCTGTGGCGTATGGCAGGTAGTGGCTGCCATTGGCCGAGTTAGCCAGGGGATTGTTGATGACGACTTCCATGAGATGGCGCCCCTGATGCGCCTGCTGCACCAACAGCGAAGGCGCTGCTTGCAGACACGCACTCATGCGGCTCATCAAGCCCAAACGGCCGTTGGTCGAAAGGGGCGCGGCCTGCTCAAAGGCGGCATCGTCCGTGGTGAGGGCCAGCTCGAAAGCAGGCTGGTCGGGACTGACGCCCACGATGATGCGGGTCGCCACCTCCGGCGCCGGAGGAAGCGGCGCGCTGGTCTGCGGCACCGGTTCGACGGCCCGAGCCGGCTGGGGCTCAACCCGCTTGGCTCCCTTCGGGCGCCGCGTCCACCAGATGCCGCTCGCGAGCGCGATGGCCGCGGCGGGCACCGCGGCTTCCATCAATGGATTGACCAACATGCATCCCCCTGTGGGATTGACGGCCGATGTCAGAGCTCAACCATTATGAAGCGCTTGGATGGCCTCGGCCAGCCGGCCCTTCCGGTCCCTCAGCGGGAACCGGGAGAGGTCCACCACGACATAGAAATCCGCCACGTAGTCCAAGTAAGGCTCGATGTCGTAAGGCTTCAACGCCTCGATGACGCGCTGACCAAACGGCAGTGCCAGGCTGGTGTCGTGGTCAATGGCAGCAAAGCCGTGATTCAACACCGCATCCACGGCGGGAAACGGTGTTTCGTAGGTTTTGAAAATGCGGTTGGGCTTCATGCTTGCCTGTCCCGTTTCAGCCCGTCCCATCATGCGTCTGAATGAGTGCTTTCGAGGTATTTGGCCAAACCCAGCAAGGCGAACCCGTAGACCACCACCGCGCCAATGACTTTGAACATGTCGTGCTCCGGATGAAGCGGTGCCCCCTGTGGGCTCCGATGCTTCAAGCCTACGGGTGGCAGCTCTCAAAGGCTGAGATTGCTCCCAAGGCGTCAGAAGCGCGGCATGTTGTTCGGAGACAAGGGTTCCGGCGACGGTGCCCATCGTGCTTCCACGGCTTTAATGAAACGCACCGTGCTCGCCACATGGCTGTAAATCAGCAATGCCTCGTCGTAGCCAAGAATGCTGTTGTCGTGCGCCATCGAATGGTTGTTTCGCACATGGTTGAACGCTTCAAAGTGCGCGATGCTCGATTTCAGGATGCGCTCGGCCATGTCGGAGCCGATCTTGCCCTTCTCTTTCAGCAGCTTCACATAAGCGCCAACCAGCCCATTCAATGGCACGTTGCGATCCAGCTGCAGCCCGTGGTCATCACAGAGTTTGCGGAAGAACTTCACAACGAACGTGTGCAAACGATCGAGTCCGGCTTCGGGCTGGTTCTTTTCGATGGCGTCTCGGGCAGCCTTGGCTACGGCGTCGAAATCACGGTCATCCGGTTCGCCTGCAATGGCGGCCAGATCCGCGACGGGTTGCCCGGCTGAAATCCGGGTCAGGACGGCCTGGTATCCGGTGACCAACTTTTCGTCGGCCAGTGGCGGCCACCCGTCTTCCCGGGCCACATCGAGCAACCCGGCGAGGCATTTGGCGACGACCCAGTTGTCCTCTTGGTCCCAAAAGGCGCGCATCCGCCACGCTTTGGAACCGCTCTGAATGCGGAAGCGTGGATCATCAATGTTCCGGTCTACCTCTTCGGCGAAAAACCGCGCAAACGTCCGATCGCTGAAATTCAGCACAAATCCAGAGGCCATGCCCAGGAAGGCTTCCAGAGCTCGGCGCTCCTTCGCGGTCAGATCGGACATGGTGCGGATCCTTAGATCGGTTTCAGGCTCGCGGTTTTTGGGTCGTAGACCACCTGCGTGATCGTGCCATCCACGATCCGCTGGACCGCTTCATCAATGACTGGGAGCGGCACCGCGAACCATTCCCGCGGTCGAATGGGTTTGCCAAAACGATCCGGGATCGTGATGTCGAGCTGGGCCGCGGCAAAGATCCGATGGAACAGGTTTTCCATTTTGACGCGGTTGATGTTCGACAACTTATACATGGCCACCACTTCGACCTTGGCCAGCAAATAAGTGGCGTCGTTCACCGCGTTGGCGATGCGCGTTTCCACCTTGCCGCCGGTGATGCCGATTTTGTGAAGGGCCTGGCGGCGCTCGGCGATGAGGGGATCCTGCGACAAGCTGCGCAACACATACAGGGTGCCGCTGGCGATGTCTTCGGGTTCAATCTCATCACCAAACAACGGGCCGGCGTCCGTGTCCGCGTCGGTGATGCGCCGCCCCGTGTTGTCCTTGTAAAGGGCGCGCTGCAAGGATCGCTGCAACAGGTCGCTTTCGGTGCCGTTGGAGTAAATCACGCGCATCCGGGCATCGGGGGTGCCGTTCGGGGTGCGGAACCCTTCTTCCATCTTGGCGACATAGACCGTTTGTCCGCCCAGGATGAAGAAGTTGCCCACTTCCACACTGGCGTCCTTGCGAAACCGGAGGGTCTTTCGCGCGCCGGATTTGAGTTCCCGTTCGGCTTGCTCGAACAGGGGTTGGAACTGGTCGAAGTCTTCGCACTTGGTTCGGTTGGCGATGTCTTCGGCGGCCTTGCGCTCTTCAAAGGACCGCACGTTGCGCAACTGGGTGATGTCGTCACTCCCGCCGCCGATCCCCAGTTCGGCCATCAACGAATCATCGTCCAGGGCTTCGATCTGTTCGGGGGCCAGCACGTGCGGCGCCTCCGACAAGAGGCCATGCGTGTCGAGCGGCGCCAGCAAGGCGTGTGCGCTCGTCAGGGCGCGAAGGCGATCCAGACGCACCGCGTAGAGGCGCTCAAAGATGTCACGCCCTTCCCCATGCTCCGGGGCACGCCCATGGGTTTCGACGAACCGGAGGATGTCCTCGAACCCAGCGAGGATGCGTTCCTCCTGGGGGGTATGCACCCCAGCTTTGATCGGCGTGAGTTCAACGCCGAGTTCGGCCAACAGGTCATCGTCGTCCTGATTAGCCATTCGATCCTGCCTTGGCCTTGGCGGCCTGCTCTTGCGACTTGTAACGCACAAAGGCGGCCACGCCTTCGGCCATCTTGCGCTCCCACGCATCGGGGGAGTTGATGTCCGGCAGCTTGCCCTTGGCGCTCTTGTGGGCCGCGGCCCGCTTCGCCAGGTCGCGGGCTTCTTCATAAGAGAGGGCCACGCGCTTGCCGGCGATGCTCGCTTGCACTTGGCGCAACACCTTCTCGTCCATCGCCTTGGCGAGCACCGCATAGGCCGCATCGAAAGGGTTGATCCGATCAATCAGGTCGATGTCGAGATCACGCACATTGACAAACTTGCGCACGCCGTCGATCAGGGATGTGTTGCCTTGCTCCCCTTTCGCGTCCCCTTCGGCCAACTGCTGTTTCGCTTGTTGGGTGACGTTGAGCACGGCGATGGCGTGTTGGCGCACGGCCTCCTGGTCTTCATCGTTGAGGTTGGGAAAACGCTCGCGCACAATCTTGCCCATCTGAACCTGCGTCAGTTCCTCCGGCAAGGTGTTTTCCTTGTCGAATAGGCCGCGTTCAAGGGCCGTTTTGTCTTGCAGGAACGAAGTGATCACCTCATTCAAATCCTCTTTGCAGATGCGCTGGGCCTCAGGTGATTTCGGAGTGACCAAGCCGTTGACTTCAACATGCACCTCGCCGGTTTGGGTGTTCACGCCGACGTTGGTTTTGCCTTCCTGATAACCGCCTTCCCCATATTCAAAGCCTTCTTTGGGGCCTTGGTTTTTCGGGGTGAACTCAAAGCGCGGCGCCAACACTTGCTCCATGAGCAAACTGGCGGCAATGGCTTTGAGGGTGTCGTTCACCGCATCCACCACCGTCTTTTCGTCTGCGGTGGGTTCGGCGATCAGGTTGGTGAAGCGCGACCGTGCTTTGCCCGGTGCATCGCGCGTGGCGCGCCCGATGATTTGGACAATCTCGGTGAGACTGCTGCGGTAACCAATCGTCAGGGCATGTTCGCACCAGATCCAGTCAAACCCTTCCTTGGCCATGCCCAGTGCAATGATCACATCGACGTGATCGCGGTTGTCCTTCTGCGCCGGGTCCTTCAAGGCATTGAGGACCTTGGACCGTTTGCCGCTGTCACTGTCGTCCACCAGGTCGGCCACTTTCAGGATTCGGCCGTCATTCAACTGGATGCGGTGGAAGCCGGTAACGTCGTCTTGCCCCACCCAGGTGCCCATCAGGCCCATGATGTCTTCCACTTCGCGGTGCTTGTCTTTCAAGCTCTCACGGGCGTTGACGTTGGGAATGTGGATGATGGTTTTGAGATCCGGATCCAGCACCTTCATCACCGCGTCGATGTAACGGGCGGTGTAGAAGAAATAGCCGATGTCCAGCGACTTCAAATAGGTGTAGCCGTTGAGCTGCTCGTAATAGGTGTAAGTCACCGTCTCGAAGCGCTCTTCATCGGCCGGCGAAAGCACCGCCACGGCGTCACCGCGGAAGTAGGAGCCGGTCATGGCGACCACGTGCACGGCGCCGCGCTCGATCAACTGCGTGAGCTGGCTGCCCAGCTTGTTGTCTGGGTTGCTGCTCACGTGGTGGAACTCGTCGATCGCAATCAGCCGTTGATCGAACACCTCGATGCCATACTCCTCCACGGCAAAGCGGAACGTGGCGTGGGTGCAAACCAGCACCTGATCGGAACTGGCCAGGAACTCACCCACGGCCTTGATCTTGGACTTGGCAACCGTTCCGTTGTCTTCGCCTGGGGCGTTGCAGAGGTTCCATTGGGGACGCACCGTCCAGTCCGCCCAAAAGCCAAACTTGGACAGGGGTTCATCGGCGAAGCTGCTGCCAATCGAGCGTTCCGGCACCACGATGATCGCCTGCTTCAAGCTCTGGTTCTGCACCTTGTCCAGGGCAATGAACATCAAGGCGCGAGATTTGCCAGAGGCCGGCGGCGACTTGATCAGGAGGTATTGCTCGCCACGCTTTGCGTAGGCGCGTTCCTGCATCGGGCGCATTCCCAGCGTGTTGACCTTGCTGGATGCGCCCGTGTGCGCCGTGGTGATGGAAACCGACGGGACGGTGTTGCGGTTGGTCGGATTGCTGTCCGTGCTCATTTGGCCTTTGCCCCCTTCTTTTTCAACTTGGCCTGTTCTGCGATTTTCTTTGTGTAGAGATCAAAAAGCCTCTCCAACCGCTCGGTGTCGTTGCGGAACCGGCGACCGATGTAGATGCGCTCCAAAACCTCGTCATTCTTCTCATGGGCCCGTCTCAGATCCTGAGGCACGTCGTCCGGGTCATAGAGGTCGGCGATCGTCTTAGGGAAGTGCGACTCACGGGCCAGCAGGATGTCTTCGGCGCACTCGGTTAGATCGGCCTTGTTCTGCTCGGTCAGGGCGGGCACCGGGAGGGTGTTCCAACCGAGGGTGTTGGTATACGAATAATCCGTCCTCATTCGAGCACAAACACTGGCAACCCAAACGAGGTTCATTCGAGAACAAATGATCGAAAACGGCCACAAAGTATCCCCGGAAAGCATAAACGCCTTGTTCGAGACCACCGTTCCACTAGGCAACAAGTCAACCGGAAGGAAAGGTCTACTTTCAGAGCTGATTACGGGAACGCACAGTGTTGGCTTCGTGGGCAAAGCCTTCCGCTCATCAAACCTGTAAGGCCAATTTGCAGCTTTGACGGTTGAAGCCTTGCCACTGGTGAGTCGAAACGACCGCACCTTCTCAACGCGCGATCTAATTGACTGAACCTCTAACGCACTTTCCACTGCGTCATCTTCGATCCAAAGACAATATCTGCGACTGCCGGAAATAAGCTCTCTTGATCCAATGAAAGGCCGCACAAACGATAGTGTTTCATGAGCGGATAAACCCAGTGAAGGCAATTCGCTAGGTTCAAAAAGCAAATGCCCCCCATCGGTTGGAGAGTTTCCTCTCACCATTTCGGGAAGTTCTGACAGAGCGCTCGTCCTTGCTTCGATAATAACGTTCGGCCCCGCAATGAGATACGGGTTGATATTTTCAACGTCCTTAACGATGAGTTCGCCATTATTTGAGATGGTCGTTAGTTGCCGTGTTTTTGGAGGATGGTTTGAAATCCCCACAATTACGACCGTCACGCCTGCATTCTTACTTGCAAGATTTGCCCATTTGAAACTCGTGTGAGCAAATACAATTTCACTTCCTGAACTGAGTATCGACGCCCATAAAGCAGATACTTGCTGACCCTGACAAATGCTGTTGGTTGCGACGAATGAAGCTGAGGCAGTCGTCTTCGTCCCGTAGTCAGAGGCCTTAATGAACCAGGCCGCCACATAGTCCAGCACCTTCCAATTCTTGATGCGACCATCAAAAATCGCGGCCATTTCCGATTTTTGTTCATCGGTCTGCCATTTACTTCCAAGATATGGGGGATTTCCGCAAATGTAGGTCTCACCCCCCTCATTCGCAAAATCAATCTCAGCTTGATCTTTCGGGATATCAAACAGGTCGTCTGATGAGAGTTTCACGCCCTTTCCCGTCGGAGGGCAAATTGACAGCCAATCCAGACGCAATGCGTTACCGCATGTGATCCAGCTATCAGAATCCAACGGCAAGACATCCGCCAGGGCTTCTTGTTGGCCCCGGTGCAACACATCACACTGGAACTCAGCGATCACCAATGCCAGTCGCGCAATTTCCGCCGGGAAGTTCCTGAGCTCGATGCCACGAAAGTTGGTGAGCGGGATTTCTGTGCGCAAGTCCGGCTCACCCCTTCGGCGGTTGATCTCGGCCTCAATCACACGCATCTGCTTGTAGGCGATCACCAGGAAGTTGCCGCTGCCGCATGCCGGATCGAACACGCGGATCCTGGACATACGCTTGCGCAAGTTCAGGAGCTTCGCCTTGTTGTCCCCGGCTGCTTCCAACTGAGCACGAAGATCATCCAGGAACAACGGATTCAAGACTTTGAGGATGTTTGGAACGCTGGTGTAGTGCATCCCCAACGAACCGCGCTCCTCATCGTCGGCCACGGCCTGGATCATCGAGCCAAAAATATCGGGATTGATTTGCGACCAAGTCAGTTCACCGGCCCGCAGCAAATAGGAACGCGCAGTGCGGGTGAAGTTGGGCACGTCGGTGTTGCCGGAGAACAGGCCGCCATTGACGTAGGGGAAACGCTCCGTCCAGCCTGGCAGCTTGGCCGCGGCCCGCTCAGTTTTCGGCGTGTTCATGGCCTTGAAGATGGTTTCGAGCACCGTGTGGGTGTTTGAGCCATCGGGCTCCGTCATGGGCTCCACGGTGCGCGTGAACACCTTGTTGCCATGGATGATGTCGGTGCTTTCCGCGAAATAGCAGAACACCAGGCGCGCCATGAAATGGTTCATGTCAGGACGGCGGGCGTCCGTGGCCCAATCGGGGTTGTTCTTCAACAGCTCCACGTAGAGCTTGTTGAGGCGCCCCGTCGCCTTCACGTCGATGGGGTTTTCTTTGATCTCTTTGACGGTCGAAATGCCCGCCAGGGATAGGAAAAAAGCAAAGTGATCCGCAAATCGCGGGAAGTCGCACGCCAAGACCTCGCCACTGCCCAGGTCCTCGACTTCTAGGGTCACCCCATCAGTGGCCAGGATGTATTTAGCCTTGGCCTGCATGGTCTTAGGGCTGTTCCGGAGCAACAGAAGGGTCCGACCGACCTTGCCTTCGCCGCAGGTCGCCAGGTGGATGTTGCTGCGCTGCAAGAGGCCGCCCGGGACATCCGAGGCGTTGGTGTCACCCTTGCGCAAGCGTTTGAGCGTCAGCTCCTTGTTGCCCAGGGAGGCAAGAAATGAAAACGGGAACTCAACCGGATCAAAGGGTTGGGTCGCCAAGTCAGAGAGGGCTTCTTCAATCTCAACTGCGTTCATGCCGTCTCAGAAAACTCCATGGACTGATCCTCGCCCGGGTGGGCAAGCGGCAGACGATTATGGCGGTTTACGCCCGGTCGTCGCACCCATCAGGTGACCCGATTTCGGGACTTTTGAGAGCGTCATCTGCCACCGATCAAGGGCCAATGAGCCCGCAAGGGCGAATAGGAACCCCAAGGGTGCCCCGCCCGTCGGAATGTCTCGCTGAGGGATCAGCGCGACACAGAACCACACGCCCAGGATTGCGACGCCCCCCAGAGCCGACGGCGGGGATGTTCCTTCCGCCCTTTTAAGCCACCCCCGCCCTTTGTCAATCCCCGCTACACTCCGGCGATGCGGGCGGCTTTGCCCAAGTCCGCACGCGTGCACAGGTCGGCGATGTCTTCAAAGGGGCGCTCGGCGCGCGCCGGCGATACGTGAACTAATATGCGAAGTTCCGACGTAACCGATCCAGAGACACAACGTTGCTGGCATCCATGTTGACCTTACCCCGTTGTAGCAAGTCGGAAAGCAGACCTGCTGTGACGCGCAGTTCTCGCGCAATAGCGACAAGAGGAATGCCCAACTCATGATTCAGCACTTCTAGGCTGTCGTTAAGCAGATCTGGCTGTTCAGATGGCACCATGGCGTCCTCCTTCTCTTGGATGGCCTCACCATGGCGCTTCAAGCCAATATACCCCGCCCGCGCCTGATCCTCTGACAGGATGCCCAGCTGGCGGCCGCGGAAGATCAGCGCCGCCTTGGAAACCTTCCAACGCAGCTTCAGTTCTGACAGACCCTGCCAATTGAGCCGCGTGCCACGAATAGCCAATCGGCATTCCGAAGCAAACGTCGTGCGGGGGAGCAGCAAAGCGCTGGCGAAACGGTTGGCTTGATTCTCCGTCAACCGATCTCCGGTGAGGATCCCTGTGTGTAGTGCGAGGTGCCCGAGTTCGTGGGCCACGCCAAAACGCTGTCGACAGCCTGAACGATTGTCCGTATTCAGCGCAATCAGCGGACGCGCCGTCGCAAAAGAAATCGCATCAATGTCAGGGGCCAGGCCCGCTACATTGATCACCATGGATCCCGCGTTTTCAGCCACGCGCGTCATACTGCTTAATGGGCCGCGTCCCAACCCAAAGGTGTCACGAAAACGTGTAGCAGCCTCCTCAATAGCATCAGCGCTGTCCGGATCTGACCCGTCGATACGATAGTCCGGCAGTTGCAGGTGCTGATCGAGCACCGCCACAACCTGATTCAAAATTTCCCCACGCGCACGGGCATGCTGACGAAGCGAAACCTTCGTCGTCAGGTTGCTACGAAAATGGCATTGCTCCTCAGCAATTGCCATTCCGCCATGCATAAAGAAGAACTCTGGCAGCACACTCAAGCGTGCCGCCAAGTCTTCTGCCAATTGGGTGGAGATTCCTTCACCACCACTTTCAAGTCTGCTCAGAAACTGCTTAGAAATGCCGGCCGATTGCCCTAAATCCGCCAAAGAAAGATTATGGAACTGGCGGATCAGGCGAAGTCTCGCACCGTTGAACTCGTTCATGATGGCTCTGTGTCTGATGACGTGTTGTCCGCATCATTGGCCGCTTCCGACCGCTCGGTGTCGATCTCTGGCAGCTTCGGACGCACAGTAGCCTTCTCGATCTTGACCTCCGGTGCCTCTTGGACGCTTTCGGCGTAAAGCACGCGAGGAGTATCTGAGACCCAATGGCACACAAGGTTGTCGGCCACATCGAAGCCAAGAAACTCGACCCGGGGCTCGTCTGCACCGCTGAGACCGCGGTCAACAACAAAACAAAACCGGCTGGCCTCCTCCGGACTACTAAACTCCTGAAAGCCCAGTTGATACTGATTGGTGCTTGTCACTGCCTGCTTCGATGGATTCCGCGGATCATCGTTGCTAAAACGGCAAGGAACCCCGCCAATGGTGAATACCATGTCATTGTTGGGATTAAGCACCCCGAGCCAAGGCCATTTCTCGCTGAGGTGCTCCAACCAGATCCGATTCTTTTCGCGATCAAACGCAGTGCAACCGCGGCCATAACCAGAGTCAGTCGGCCGATGCAAATCGTCCAAGACGCTGTAATATTCTTCGAGTAACCAGTTGGCTACAGTCTGCAGCCTCTCCTGTCCCAGCTCCGGGCGCAGGGTCCACGGGAACGGCAACGTCATTTGTGCACATCCTGAGATTCGTCAACCCAGCTCGATGTTCGTGCAAATTTTAACGTTCGTCAACTAGTTTTCACCCTCCGACCTGCAAAGGCACCCCCCCTTATGAATACCCATAAGAAAAGTCCACTCTCCTAACAGCGCAGGCGCAGCGCAATCAAGAGCCTATGCGAACGACCATGACTCGGGTGTCCACCAATCAAATCAGTCCGACCCCATGATAGTGGGCCAGGGCGTGCGGTTCCTTGAAGACAGCGCACGACCCTTATGGCTCTGTTCTCGTTAGCGGTTGATGGATCGCGAGATGGCTGAAATACCTCTATAAAACAACACGTTGAAAAAGTTGATCACGCCAGATTTTGGCAGGTTTCCTCGATATCAACCGCTAACGAGAACAGAGCCACCCTTATTTTTCACCTTTTTAGGTGAAAATAAACATGAGGGATCGATCAAGCGCAGCCCCGTCGCGGATTAGTTCTTAAATCGGAACGCTGCACAGAAATAGAACGAACCCTACTTTGCCCGCGAAATTAGCTGATAACTTCGCCTAATCGGCCCTATTTAACGAAGTAGCTGTGATCTTCGATCCCATATGCGACGATACTTTCATCAAACGGAAGGGCGGCCTCATCAAGGTTGCTTGACGGGTTGGCGAGTCCAGTCTAGGCTAATCACATGCCCTCAATGGGCAACCGTCTATCGAGCCCCCCTTCTTGTTGGATGTCCGCGAGGATGTCGCAGCATGTTAGGGGGGCTATTTTCTTATGTGGTTGCCACATAGTCCGGCACGGCTGCCGGACCAGAACGACGCCAGCTCTCGAAACTCGATGCTGCTGGTCCAATTTTGGCATGAGCTGCTCGATCCGCAATCGCCAGATGCATATCAAGCACGCACCCTAGACCTCGCCCTACTTCTCGATGACATGCTCCATGTCATCGAGGTCGCCTCATCTGAGGGGCGAACACATCATCACGTGAAGTTAGTCCACGATGAATTGAAGGAGCATCTCAAAGTCGAGCATGTTTTGCTGAGGGGCGATCCGGCACTCAGGCACGCACTCGACCAAGTCTCGCAAGCATTCAATGGCGACATCGACCTGGGAAAAATACATCGACTCGTAAAGATCGCCAGAGGTATCTATGGTGATCCGAGCCAACGCCTCGCGCGCGAGGCCGAGCTGCTAATAGCCAAAGGGTTTAAAGAGAAAGACGAAATTCGATATCGGCTATCTACGATCGCGACGCACCTCCTATACAGAGGGATGAGTGAGGACGCATTAATCGGCATCGATGAAACGTGCCTCGATTTGAAGCCCGAAGAGACGCTGCATCGCATTTGCTCTGCTCTGAGCTCAGAAAAAAAAGTCTTCACTTGCGCACTTGCGATCAGGGGAGCCAAAGACGAAATTACGTCCATTGTGGCTAATCAAGGCTTTCCTGAGCGACGTCTGCCTGACCTCTCTCTCAATGACGAGGTCACCGCAAAGTGGGTCAGTGACTATTTTGGGCAATACCAAACAGTCATTGAGGTCGAGGGACGATCAGCGCGCGAAGCGCTGGAAGAGATCGTTGATCGACTATCTGCTCGTTTGAACATCCACAATCTTTATCTAAACGGCGCAACCTTGCTGGTAGAAAGCCGTGCGTTGATTGTCGCACCAGATCGTTCCGCAAGCTTGATTGAGATTGCGCCTGCTAAGCATTTCGGTTTAGTGCCGAGAAAAGGGGCTAGGGTTCTCACTAATGACCGATTGAACCGGCTTGGAAACCGTCTGTCTGGGCGACTCGCTAATGCGCTGGAATGCCATTCGCTTGCTCTATCAGCAACAGACCCACGCACGGCAATTACTAACCTTTGGACCGCACTGGAGGCGATCTCGGGTGAGGTCGCGCAAGGGATCGGCAATCACGTAGCACGTCGTATTGCGCCAATCATTGCGATGCGGCGAGTGGAGCGGACGACTGCTTACCTCTCCATTGCCATCCATGAGGCATCATCATTCTTGGGGCGGCTCCCCGACTACAAGGTGCTTCCCAACTCGATGAAAAGCATTTCGGCAGATCATGTTCTTGAGGCCATCACTGGCCCCTACAAGAGCCCAAAGATCGCTGAACTGTATCGCCTATCAAGCGAATCGCCATTGCTGTGTTATCGCTTAAATGCTGCATGGCGCCATTACAACAGCCCTTCAAGACTGCTTGACAAGTTTTCAGCGTCCTACCAGCGCATCCGCTGGCAGATTGAACGTTTGTATCGCGCCAGAAACCTTCTTGTGCATTCTGGGGAACAAGCCGAAATGACGTGGCGGCTACTGCAGCAAGCCCAGAACTACGTTTCGTCGAGCCTCAGTGCCGTCATGCGCGACATGAGTCGTGTAGACAATTGGAATGTAGACGACTCATTGGCTTACCAATCGCAAGCCTACGAATACGTCTGCAAAGGACTGGCGGCCAGCGATCCAAGTCTCATCCGGCATGCAGATGTCTTGCCAAATAGAACGGATGATCCCACGCGAAAAATTTGGCCAAACGGAGGGAAATCGATGTTTACCAATATGGTGGACTTGGCTGCCAGGAGTCATTCGGCTCACAATACCAAATACATCATCCACGCCTTCCTGATTGTTGAAACCAACAATATTCGCGTATTTGCTTACAAGGCTGACGCCCCATTGATCGGAACATATGCGGCCGACGGCTTCGCCTCTGATATGCACGGAATAGAAAAGGATGTTGTCAATAAGCTGATGGACGCGGCAATCCGCAACCTTGAAGGAAATCCGGAAGGCCAGCATGGCGCACTTTCAATTTGGGACGACTCTGACGACGTCTAATTAGCACTCCTACTCCATGAAAAACATCCAGCAACCCTATCAGGGTTTCCGCATCACGTTGCCCCTGGTCTTCAAAGTTGTTGTTCGTTCTGCCCACAACTAGGAGTTCCGTTGCGAGGCATGGGGGACTTCGGGTGACAATGAGGGGCGCGCTTGCACGGGGAAGTCGAATGGACTCTTATTATTGACACGATTGGGCTCCGGTGGTTTGTTGAGCGATTTCGTGTCACGACTTTTTCAAGAGGCGCCTCTCTGCGCACGTTATGGCGAGACGATGTAGGCCGTCCGCATCACCCGTCCCTGCCTGTTCAACTCAATCATCCAAGCCTCACCTACGAGGCTAAGCCGATTCAAATACCAAAGCCGCTGCACGCACGGTTCCGTGCAATCGGGAGCCCCATATGCGGGGACACGTCGGCCACCTGACCACTCTCGATCGGAGGGCTGGCCCATCACGGCAATGACCTGAGGCGCCATGTCGCCATCTTTTACATAGGCAAAGTCACGATCATGGACATGGGAAATAGCACCGCATGAAGTGATGTAGAGCACCGGTGCCAAAACGATGGCTGCAACCAAAACCTTGACGATCTTGCTCATGGAGACAACCTCTTATTACCCAAGCCCACCGCCGATTTCATGAGCGGTCGCGCATTTTTAGCTTCTTCACGCGGTCATCACGAACGGCTGAACCGCCACTGCCCATCACCGATTTCTACACGCAGAACTCCGCCATTGGAATGCTAGATTGCGCCCTTTACTGGTGCGAGGCGCACCACCACGCAAAGGGGATTCATATGCTCGTTACTCGTCGCACGTTGTTCGCCACACTGTTCACCATGGGCCTCTGCGGAGCGGCGATGGCCGGGACGCCGTCCACCGGGTTGGGTCAAGCCTGGCCAAACGCCCAGGATCAAAGTTTGAGCCCCAGTTTTCATGCCTATGTTTTTTCGATCGCAGGCATTCGCTACATCCAAATCAATGACACGGCCGGCAACGTCTTGGGCAGCGTTGGCACGTCGGGCGGACAGTTCATCGTGCTGCCGATCGGCCGATTTGCCCAGCTGGTTTCCACGCCCCAGCAAGCGGCGGCCACCACCAGCAGTGCCACACCAACGGCTTCACCCACACAGGTCTACAACGACGGCAGCACCGTCATTGTTGCAACACCCATGAGTGACGGCACCACGCAACTCAAAGCTGCCACCGCGAGCATGTGCAGCGATCCGACGGTCTGTGGTGGACAAGGCGCGGCTTGATTGATCAAGTGATGTCTGAAACAAAAAGCCCAGTGGTTTCGCTGGGCTTTTTTCAGAGGTCGAGCATCAACCAACTGATGCGCCGACCATCAGGCAAGGCCCGCTCTCTGGCATAACCTTCAAAGGTTGCGGCACGGTCTTGAATCGCGTTGATCCCCATGCCCGTCGTGGTGCGCACCAAGCGCGGCAGCAGATCATCCCAGCGCACGTGAGGCAACCTCACCCGGTTAGCGCGGAACGCGACGCTCACGACCACCCACCGGCGTCCTTGAAAATCACCCCCGCGAATGCGCACACAAATGTCACTGACATCTTTGCGGCTGCACCCTTCGGCCACCGCTTCGCACACCATCCGGTAGATGGCCAAGTGAACGGTCGAAGACAGGCAGCTCAGGGGGCCTTTGAGCTCGCACCAATAGCGGATGCCCGCGTTATCCAGCATGCGCGCCATTGCTCCTTCCCGTAGTGCTGCCGGCAGCCCACGTTCACGCCACGCCACTGGTTGCAAGCTGTCGGAGATCCCATGCAGTTGATCCTGGGCCGCCAGCGCAACGCGCTGATAACCCCCATCATCGATGGCTGGCTGCAAATGCCGAAGCCGCCCAAGCATCATCGTGTAACCCGCGCGCACCGTTTCACGCGCCTGTTCCAGTGCCGAGACGGTCATGCGCAACTGCATCTCCCCGAGATGGACGTTTCGCTGCGCCAGCGCCAGGGCCGTGCGCACCTCTTTACGTTCCTGCTCAGCGCGTCGATCAAGCACCGCAATGCGTGAGCCAACCAGGAGCATCGTGGAGATGGCGAATGCAATGACCACTTCGGCCTGGATGGTCGATTGATCGAAACGTGCAGGCATCAACCAGGCCACCGCGAGGCTGGATACGGTGCCCCCGACTGCGGCCCCCTGCCAACCGTGTCGGAGTGCAAGCGTCACCACCGGCAGGAACATGACGATTTGGACAATGTTGCGCGATTGCGGCATCGTGAATCCGACCCACAAAAGTAAGGCCATCACGGGCACGGTGATGCACAGGCTTTCAAACACCACGCGGCTGTCGCCCACATTGTGTAAGAGTTTGCGCCAACCGCTTTCAAGTAGTGCTTGCCGCACCACAAGCACCGTTGGCACCACCGTCAAGATCCCTAAAAAGTTGCCGAGCAGCCATTGAAGCGCGATGTGATCGTGATGGACGGGCGGAACACCCGGTGGGTAAACAACGGTGGACAACAACACCATGTCGTCGCCCATCATCACAACGGCAACAGCCAGCGCGCAGGCGAGCAACATGCCGACATTCACACCACCGTGGCGATCAAAGAGCCATTTGCGTTCACGGAAGGCATAGATGATTGGCCCACTGAAACAAATGCCGGGCACCGGCATCAACGTGGACCAAAGGACACCGAAGTCTTTGGCGCAGTCGATGGCCATGGGAAGCTGTGACAGGGTTTCACCCACAATCATGGCGGGCCAATACCGATAAGGCATCAGCAATAGCACCGCCACGTGCGCGCCGCACAAGAGCATGTAGTGCGGCACATTGAGCTGTCGAACCGACCACATGCCGAAGCCATATGCGATGGCGATCGCCGCATGCTTCCACCAGGCCCCCATTCCCCGCCGTTCCGGCATCGTCTCCCACTCCCCAGTGCAAGGATCCATGACGCTAGGATGATCAAATGCGGCGACGATCCGGGTTTACCCGTGAAACCCCGGTGAAGCTCCCCCGTCCGCTTTATCGGCCATATCGTAGCGCCATAAAGCTTCGTAACCTTTTACGAAAGCCTGAGATGTGAGATCGGTTGTGAAGTCGGCGCTCACAAAGCGTGTGCGATAACACAGCCGTCGGGTCGCCCCCGCATCGACCCAGGAATACCCCTGTTCCTGGCTGACCCGACAGGCCGCCGCTTAGGCGGCTTTTTTATGGACGGCCATTTGCCTCTGTTCCCATGCACTTCACGTGCTTATATTGGGTTCGCCGGGAAGTCCCATTTGGAATGCGCTGGCGTTCTTCGGTGTCGAAAGCTAATTGATGTCTGCTCCGACCCAAAAAAGACATCAAGAGGGCCGGCGAACACCCTTTTATATCGGAAGATTGTCATCGTCCCAACGCATAAGTTGCATAGATCTGGCGATAGATAGAGGAGAAATGAACGTGCTGGCTAATGAGTTATCTGGCACGGATATATTTCGTACTATGCACATTTCTTGTTGTCGCTACCCGCAGCACAGAAACTTTTTTTGTGTCCTTATAGCTTCCGCCTCATTGCTTCTAACTGCATCTGCCGGAGCAGCAACTGCTGTTGTCAACTCAGACCAAAGAATGTGCGGAGCTCTACTCGGTTTGGTTAACGACGCCGGCATTGTGAAGATGTCCGATGCTGAATTATGCGATTTGAAGTTCGCATCGATCCAGGCCGCCAAATCTCATGGATTCACCTTCCCGAAATGGAGCCACCTATCCGTCGCAGACGCCCCCGCGATGTATGTGAACATGATCTCTGCAAACAGATCGTCACATTCAGTCGCCTACAAACCCGACTTTGCTTTAGCTAAGCGTTTGGCGCAGCAGGGGGCGGAAGATAAAAATCTGGACTTTTTCACCGCAACGGTTCCAGTTGGTGAGTGGACGCTAGAAGGTTCATCCGTGACGCCACGATACGCGCATATTCGTGATCTAACATTCGTCTCGATGGAGCTTCAACGGTGCACTAAGCTAAGAGACATCATTCCTAGTCCGTACTACGCATCCTTTGAAAAGGCGGACTTGAAGACCTCGATACCGGCCAGCATTGACACAAGTGGTTCTGAGATCACTTTCTGGGGCGGTAAGCCATACTTGATTAGCGTCAGCTACAGGTGGACCCCACCCGGCCTCCCGGATCCCGTGGTAGTAGTGATGCTCAACAATCTTTGGTGGTCGCCCGGAAATGACCATATCGATTCGGGTCTAACCGGTGCGACCAAATGCAGTTACCGAATTGAGAAATGACTTGGGGTTGCCCGTTGAGCTACCGAGCGGCTAATTCATCGGGAGCGGCTTTTATACGCGGGTAGGTTTATTTGGTACATAGCAAGGTAACTGTGGTGTGCGAAGGAAGGTGTCCGATAGTCGCCGACGTCGACCATCCGGAAATGTAAAGCTCAGTTATAGGCTCGAATGACAATCGAGAATATCCGTTTTCGACCGAAGCCACGTACAGGCGCACATCCCATTGAACAACCCTCCTACATCGCGCATCCCGGAACGCATCGCCGAACTTCGCCGAGAACAAGAGGCAGGCCAGGCCGAGCTGCGCGCGCTCGATCAGCGCGCACGCGAACTGAAGCATACTTTGCTGCGCATCGCTAGCGCCATCGAGGTGCTGAAGGAGATTGAGGCGGATGCCCGGGGCGCAGACGATTGATCCAAAATCGGGTTTGTCATCTGGATAGCTTCTTTTCTATCATTTTTCTAGCCAGCGCGGTGCAGCCATGCGGTGGATATGGCACCGATCCAGCGCGGCGGAGTGGTCAATACACGACTATGACCACTTCTCGAACATGGGCGAGAATCCTTCCCTATCCGACGTGTCCGAGATGGCCGAACGGATCAACGATCACGACGATGCGTGGCTGGCCATACAACAACGCAGACCAAAGCAGTCGCTTCTGGCAACGATTCCAATTGGTAACACCGCTCGGCACCCTACGGAAGATCCGGAGGGTGCACTCACTGTGAAGTCACGGTGCGCGTCCGCTTGGATGCGTAGTTAGGTGAATGGTTATCTCCGATGACTGATGTACTACCGCCTTGTTTGGACAACAACGGCCTTCGTTAACGGTCACAAGGTGAGGCGCTGCTGCAGATTCTTGAAGCGAGCCTCCAAAAGCGAGTCTGTCTCGGCCCACGAACAAATAGTGGTGCGCATAAGGTGACCATTTATCGAAGCCGGCAAATTCCTCGCCAGATGCGCGAAGGCACGCAAGATTGTGGCTAGCAAATGTTTATTGATCGATATCGCTGGGGGAAGAGAGCAGATCCCACACGCTGTCCTCATCTCCTTCTGCAAGGGCCTGATACGCGGTTCGCCCGTCTAGTCGCCGTAAGGGGCGGCACATCCAGAAGGCTGCACACTTGCGATCGCGAGTGCCGGATTGCACGAAGTTAGCGAGTCGCGGATCCTCCCGCTCGAATGTCTGAAAGGCCTGTACAACGATGGACTCTCTAAGGAATTGAACATCCTCAACTTCCTTTGCAATCAATGCATAAACACTCTTCACATTGGACATAACCACCTCTAATTTATTCAATGTAAAACTTCGTGCAAGATCTAAGCGAAGTTGCCTGCTTTTCAGACGCATTTTCGCCTTGATGCTTAGATGTATTTCGAGTTGAAATCATGAACCTTCGGATACCAATTTCAACGACGCAAGCCAAAGATCGTGACCACGATGCATCCGGCCTTCGTCAGCCTCTCTAAATTGCGCCATGGCTTTTCCAATGCCTGCTTCTTCCATAACGACCAAGCAGCCATCAGCTTGCGGTAGCAAAAGCCACGTGTGGTAGAAAGTGGGTTCGGCGCCTGGTTGGTAGCCATACCAACTCAGCCTGGAGCAGCGCACGTATTCGTTTGCGTGGCTCTCGATCGACAGACCGAATGTGGTCCAAAGCCAACGCACATTCGGGCCCAATGTTTTAGCATCATTGAGAAGAAGCACGTCCTTCGAATTTGGATACCAATGAGGCCAACGCTCGACGTCGACAATATGATTCCAGACAGTTTCGCAGGAGGCCAAAATCAGAAGCTCGTTGTGAGTGAACAAATCGGCAGCCTCCGGATCGAATCCACTCGGCCAATGAATGTCGCGGGAGCGTGCAATAAGATCATTGGCCATAGTCTTCTTTGGTCCATGCGCCGAAAACGAAGGAAGACGTACATAAATGACGTCCCACGAGCAGGCCAACCACCGCAGAACCAACGGCGCACGTCGCGCCTTCAAGAGTATTGCGGCGATACATGATGATTGTCACCGCGATCATGCTCCCTGAGAGTTGAAGAGAGGCGACTAGCGAGAAGCGCACTTCCTTATTCGGAATACCCGCCCTTAGCATTACAGAGCTGTCACCGTGCTGGCCCAGCGGAATGACGGGGAGAGTATTCAACTCATTTCTCCCCTAGCATTCTGATGTGGGGAGTGGGAGAAAAGAGAGCACCGCAAGGGCTCTTCGATGGGGAGCCAGAGGGGGATGGCTTGTGAAGGAGCCCCTGCGGTGCGGTCCGAGAAGTAACGCTCGAACTATAAACTTATTCGTCTGCACGGATCCATTCGTTACAAATCTTGAGGGGAGGTCATCCATGAGAGTGCTTTCTCGCTAAGAAGCAAATCGTTGGGGTGTCGATGACACCCGTCACAATGACGGCCTCAAGGAAAAACTCCGACGTTTATTTCGCCCGGGATGAGCCGTGGACCTCAGTAAAATGTTTAACAGTAACGCTTCAAAGAAGCGAGACATATCTTAGAGTGCGCGACATTCCTAACGACAGCGAGCGAAATGAAAAGTTCACTTCGTATTTGCCGAGCCTCATGCATGAAATGCAAGGTCTATCTAAAGCCGAAACTTTATAGCCCACCGCAATACGAAAATCATCGCCGAATAATGAAAGGATCGATGTAGTCGCTTAGGAAGAGACGAGCGCATGCTGCGCCGCTCGCGCTCTGTAATTCGCAAGCTGACTTGTAAGACGTGACTTGATGTCCGATTGACCGGAGAAGACTTGCCATCGCAAGTCGCAGAGATTCATCGTGCTCAATGATTGAAATGAGGTAGCTGGGCGACATTCAATTTCCCCCAATGCTGCAGAGAGTTAAAGCAAGAAGGACCAAGGATTTTCCGATATCGGCCGCTGTTGCGTGCCGAAGGTGATATGTAGGAGTCCCTCTCGCTTAGCCATGGCCAAGAACTTATGATGATCAGGATTGAAAGCTTAAGCGTCTAATCCGTTCACGCCGCCTCCATAGCTCGACGCCGTCTGCTGGCCATAGCCATGCCTCGGGCTATATCCAATTCCTTAAGCAGGTCGGAGAGTGGCGGAGTTGCGCTATCGCGTTCGATCATCGTGGCTACTGATCCAATCAATGAGGTTACCTGAAGGTAGAGTGCCCACACGTCACCGCACATGGGCTGGTCATGCGTGTTGATTAAAGCGTCGCGCGATTTGGTGTTTCCTCCGAGATGAACCTCATAAACCCGCTCCGCCGGCAAGCCGTGTAAATAGGCATTCACGTCTAATCCGTGATTGCGAGAGTTGTTAAAAATATTATTTAGATCGAGTAAAATTCCGCAACCAGTGCGGCGCGTCATCTCTGACAAGAATTCCCACTCTTCCATATCTCGATACGCATACTGAATGTAGCTAGACGGATTTTCGAAGAGTATCGATCGACCAACGATATCCTGCGCCAAATCGACATGCCTGCAGACAAGATCGAGCGCACCTTGAGTATAGGGAAGCGGCAATGGTCCGTGAGAATGGAGGCGATCTATTCTCGACCACGTCAAATGATCAGAGATAAATAGTGGATCTACTGCGTCCGCGAGCTTTCGAAGTTCGCGGAGATAATCGCAATTCGGGCCACCTGCGTACCCAATCGACATCGACACACCATGTAGAGTCACGGGGTGGCGTTCACTCACCTGACGAAGCACGCGACTGGACTCAGCTTCTACCATGAATTTCTCTGAAATTACCTCTACGAAATCGACGGGAACCTCGGACTCAAGGAAGTCGTGATAGTGCTCTGTTAGTAGCCCAAGGCCAAAACCAGTGAACGCTTGAGGAGGCACGTACATCGACACGCTCCGTTGAGCTATTTGACGAACATCCACCATCGCTCTCCGTTGCGGCTTTTATATCCTGCAACTAACAGCATTATTGTCAGCACAGAGACACAGATCTCTGCATCGCCCTCAGGCCTCGATGAACGGAGACGCGGACATCGGATTCACCCATGTCCCAGCGGGCGGCTGACTCGATGGCAGTCATGCCAGTAATTTGCGTATCACGAATAGCGTTGGCTTGCTTGGAAGGTAGCGTGCCAAGCAGGCGCTCTATGTCCAACTTTGTGGTGACGTCCGATTCGAAGCCCTCATTAACTGAGATATGTTCGGCAAGATCAAGATCGAGTCGAATATGGCTACGTTGACTTCGGAAGTAGTCGATTAATTTGTGACGCGCGATGCCGAACAACCACCCGCGTAAAGGACGACTAAGGTCGTAGTTGTCACGATATTGATAGATGGCAATCAACGTATCCTGGACCAGGTCCTCAACGTCTGCTCGGTCACCTGCCATTCTCCGTGAATAATATGATTCCAGAATTGCCCTTATCGTCTGCAATAGGCATACGAGGGAGCGATTTTCGCCATCAAGGCTTGCGCTCATCCATACGCTGCATGGGTCATTCGCGATCTTAGTAGTGCGCGTGAAGTTCTGCGCCTTACGTGCCATAGACATTTGAGCTTTCTCCGCTTCAAAATCATGCAACTTTCGTAATATCCAGCCCCCGGAGGGCTGTTTAGTGCCGCTGGGTAACAGATTGGCCGGAGTCCGCGGGGAGGCGCCAGTTAATTACTATTAGCTGGTGTTAGATACTGTTAGATAAGCCATGTAGCCGCGACTTGGGGTTAGCGTAAGAGCTCAACGGACTCTATTATCGCTATGGAGGAGAGAGTCGCATTCACCCACAGTCACTTTCGAATAGAGCCTTGTTCGATTTCGATCAGCCAAAGAAGCTCTGCCGAATAAGGTAGTCACTCAAGACAACCGCATAAGACAAAGAACATGTCGCCATGACCGACCGTGCCGGAACGCGCATTTTTTCTCCACAACCATTCATCGTGCAGTGCGGCAGATTTTTCAAAAATGGGTGTTCGTTCATGACGTCAAGTGAAAACCACTATCGCGCTTTGCTTGTGCTTGCATTTGGCACATTCGCCGTCGGGATAGACGGATTTGTAATAGCAGGCATACTCCCGGCAGTTGCCAGGGATCTATCAGTGAGCCCCGCATTGGTGGGGCAATTAATTACCGCGTACGCACTCGCGTACGCTATTGCATCCCCGATACTTACTACGATAACTAACCGTATTTTACGTCGTGACCTAATGATGGCATCGATGGCGGTAATTTCGCTGGCCAACTTTTTCGCCGCCTGTTCGCATAATTTTAGATCACTGTTGATTGCGAATATATTTCTTGGAATGGCCGCAGGCGTATACGTGCCAGGAACAAATGCGCTTGCCGGTGTACTGGTCAATGTGGAAAAACGAGGCTTCGCGGTTGCCATCGTCAATGTAGGGTTAACGTTAGCAATAGCGCTTGGCGTTTCGATCGGGTCATTTTTTGCGTCGAAAACAAGTTGGCATATTACATTTGCTTGTGTTTCGCTTATCTCAACCGGCACCACTCTTGGCCTATATTTGGGACTTCCGAGAGACATTGGATCGCATCTTTCTGTGCCTACGTTGCGCGAACGAATGCGCCTGGTAAAGCGGTCGGAAATCCTGCTTACGTTATTGATCACGACACTATGGGCAGCTGGCACTTACACGGTCTATACGTACCTTGCCTTGTATCTGCACGAGACTATGACCGCAACAGGAGGGTCGCACATTGCCTATCTTTTCTTTGTTTGGGGTGCTTCAGCCGGAATCGGTCTTTTACTATGCGGCTTACTCGTTGACCGGATTGGCTCATACGCGGTCATGATTCCTTGTCTCTTTGTGGTGGCCTGCGCACTTGCTTCCATGTCGATATTTGCTCATCTTATGTCTGCCACGGCCGCTTTGGTGCCGGTGTCAATTTCCATCGCGGCGTGGGCCATGGCTCATTGGGGATTCCATCCAGGACAAGAAATCCTATTGATGCGAATGGCTGGACTAAATCTGGCTCCAGTAGTCCTGTCGCTCAATCAGTCTTTTTTGTATTTGGGGCGCTCTATTGGCGCCATAGCTGGTTCGTTGGTGATCTCCCATCAATCCGCTCGGAACTTGGGATTTTTTGCCAACATATTTGAGATAGCTTCAATAATCCTCCTTCTAACCTCTATCGGCCGCGTGCACGAGCGCGCCACAATCTTGAGTACGGCTGGGGAAGCATGAAATCGATCGAGCGATATTCGCGCAATTGATCGAAACGTTTCCGTTCAGCATAGAAATAAATAATCTCAGGACATATTAGTCGTCATACGGTTGTTTGTTGACACTCCGAGGAAAGTAGACCGCCTGCGACATCGATACTTTGGATGAGCTTATTGAGACGCTGTATATCCGTGGTGTCCAGACCCTCCTGGACGTCATGGACGTGTTCTTGGATAATTTCACGTGCACCCCTGGTTTTGCCCTGCCGCAGCCATAGCTCGGCTAAATCCATAACCGCTCTTAGTCCCCAAGCGCGGGAGCCCTGACTCTGACTCAGAGCGAGCGATTGCATGAGCAGCGCTTCAACCTCATATAGGTCAGCGCCAACCATCGAATTTAGAATGCTTGCTTTGATACGAAATAGCTCAGGTAACGCAAAAGCATCACCGTTTTTCTCACAGCACTCGATCGCGATGTTGATCGTACCGATCGCATCAGCGTATCTATGACTTAACATCAGTCCTTCGCTTAGCGATATATAGAAAGATGTGGTGAGCAACTCATAATGCATGGATTTTAATTGCGCCACGCTGTCTGTCATGCACCTGACGGCACAGTCAACATCTCGCCTCAAGAGCGCAATAACGCCCTTGAAGCCGATCGAAGCAGCGATATATGGCCTCAGTACGTTTGCCTCTGCCAACTTTTCAAAGGATTCAAGGGCGGCGCTCGCCTTGGAGATTTCACCAGTCCAAACGTATACCGATATCGTCCATATAATCGCTATGCACTGGGTTACCGGATGATTCAAACCTGCAGCTTCCGAAACTGCTTGAGTAACCCGCTGTCTCGCTTGATCTGGATAGCCCAGTAACCAAAGCGTGCGCGCAAGGGCTATACATGAACGATTTCGATGATCAAACCCATAATAGATCGTTCGACTGCGCTCAGATGGAAGGCTATTTCTGAGTGATTTCTCAAGCTCTGTTCTGGCGATGGGCTGATTTCCCAGCAGATGCTGCGAAATACCTGCAAGAGACGCCGCAACGGCGATGGCCTCGGGCTCCTGAATCCTTGAACTTACCAAAACAGCCTGATCCGCCCAAGATAGGGACGTTTCGAAGTTTCCGATACGCTCGTAGAAGATCTGAAGGCGACCAAGTATCCGAAGTTGATTCCAATAGTCGCCAGTTTGAACTGCAATATCCAGAGCACGGCGAAGGGCACGCTCTGCGGATTGACTGTTACCACGTGTAAACATCAATACAAGCCCAAGGGACGCTTGCAATTCCAGCTCTGTCGCCGAATCAGTATGCTTGTAGTTGAGCAATTTGATGGCTCGCTCACACCAACTTTGGCATTCGACCATTAGCGAAAAATGCAGGAATACCTGGGCACTCGTCGCGGCAAGAAGGATTGCGATGTCGGCAATGCCGCGCGGCCCGAAGCTCCATTCCAGAGCACTGCGAATGTTGCCAAGCTGACTTGCGAGTTTTGATGCGTTTTCGTAAATCTCTTCGGGCGAGGATCCTATGTTGGTCAATAGGCGCAGATAAAATGCAGCGTGTCGAAATGCAAGCCCCTGAACTTCGGCGTCACCAAGCGCAAGGAACTTTTCTTTTGCATAAGCACGGGTCATTTCCAAAAGGCGGTGAGCGGCCATCGCGTCGGAACGATCTAGCGTTACCAGTCCTTTAGCGACGAGATCGTCCAGCCTGGCCAGGGCAGTCACTGCATCAATTTTTGCGTCAGCAACGACATGCGACGCCGCATCGATCGAAAATGGCCCCACGAATATTGAAAGCCTTGCAAAAGTAAGCCGCTCAGTATCGGTAAGAAGGTCAAAACTCCAGTCAAGCGTTGCGCGCAGAGTTTGTTGACGAGGCACTGCAGTTCGAAGTCCAGACCATTCAAGGCTGAAACGCTCTCCCAACAGCGCACAAGTTGCGGCTAGTCCATGTTTTGCGGCTCGTATCGCTGCAAGCTCGATGGGAAGTGCCATACCTTCAAGCCGACGACACATGTCGGCGATGATATGTACATCATCCTCTCGAAGAGTGAGCGCCGCGTTGGCAGCTGAGGCACGTTCAATAAAAAGCGCAACCGATGGAAACGTAATCAAATCGTCAACAGTTAGTCCGCCTGATCTAGAGGGAACATCCAACGGATTCAGCCAATGAACGTATTCGCCACGTACTCGCAATGGCTCACGGCTGGTGGCCAGGATGGTTGTTTTCGGTGCGTTATTGTTGATTCGCTCAACAATGTCTGTGACAGCGCCGATTACATGCTCGCAATTATCAATGATGAGGAGAAGATTCTGCGACCGAATGTGCGCGATTAGCACGTAAATGGGATCATCGGCCTGTATGGCAATCCCTAGTGCACCCGCTATCGCGTATGGAACGAGGGAAGGACTCTCAATCTGAGCCAGACATACAAACCGCACGTTTTCAAATGGCCGCCCTAGAGTTTGGTGTCCGATATCAACAGCCAGACTAGTTTTTCCTATTCCCCCTGCGCCGACAATGGTGAAAATTTTTGCTTCCGCTAATCGACCAATAATTAACTGCAAATCTCTATGGCGCCCTATCAGATAGCTCCTGGATGGCAGACTGCCGATTGAAGGGGCACCACGCATGTGCGTGGTGTTTGCAGAAGCAGTGAACGACGATAGCTCATCATCTCCTGAAATTCGCTCCACTGGGAAGACGAATGCATACCCCACTCCAACCTGAGTAGAGATATAGCGGGCCCCATTTTCGCCATCTCTGAGGAGTTTACGAAGGCAGGCCATATGAAACCGCACGCTTCCCTCTTCAACAATGATGTCCGGCCAGACGCGCTTCATTAGTTCTCGTTTGGACAGAACGCTACCTGGATGTTCCACTAGCGCGATTAGCAGATCCAACGCGCGCCCGCCGATATCAACGGGTTGGCCGTCCCTTGTTAGCAACCGCTTGCTAGGCATTAGACAAAAAGGACCGAAGACCAGTTTCGCAGTCTCAATACTGTATAGATCGTAAGGCATGGAATCCACGAAGATTACTTTGGCGGAAATTTGTTGAGGATTTAAATAAGGCAAATACAGCGTATGAATGATCTGAACTAATCGTTTGTTTTGATGCAAAAACCAAGGACGCCTACGCCTGCGATATCGGCTACTTCAGTGGTCGCATATATCGTCCGGTTGGCGCGGATCAACCACGACTAATCAACTTTTTTCGCCCCTCCTTCACTAGTGTCAGATGCGCATCATCCCAATCGTAGAAGCCGGCACCGCTGCGAACGCCTACCCGCCCCGCATCGACCTTCTTGCGTAAAAGAGTAAGCACCTCTTCATCTTTTGCGAGCTCAGGCATTAGATGTGTAGAGATATCGAGGAAGGTGTCCAGGCCGCCGAGGTCGGCTCCTTCGAGCGGTCCAACGACGCCCCAGCGGCGCCCGAGCGAGGCCTTCACCACGCGATCCACCACCTCCGGCGTCGCCGCGCCCGATCGCACGATATTGAGCGCCTCACGCAGAACGGCAAATTGCAAGCGGTTGCCGACAAAGCCCGGTATCGCCTTCGTTAACACGACCGCTTCCATGCCGATTGCGCTCATCAATGCAACCGTCTGCTCGGTGACGTGCAGGTCCGTGGCCATACCAGGCACCACCTCGACGAGCGGAATCATATGCGGCGGATTCCAGAAATGCGTGATCAGAAATCGCTCCTTGGCACGCAATGGGGCCGCCAACTGATCGGGAGTAAAGCCGCTGGTATTACTGGTGAGAATGGCATCGTCGGCAAGCAGTTGAGCGAGCGACGCGTAAACACCATGCTTCAACTCAAGCACTTCGGGGATCGCTTCGATGACGAATTGTGCGGCCGCCATCGTCTCAAGCGTAGCGTGTGTTTCGATGTGCGCGAGGGCCGTGCGCTTAGCGATTGCATCGATGCGGCCGGCGTCGATCAGTTCGTCGAGCACGGCTTCCGCCTTGGGCATCACGCTGGCGAGGCGCTCTGCATCGACGTCGTGGACGATCGTTCGATATCCGTGCAACGCACTCTGCGTCGCAATACCTACGCCCATCAGGCCCGTGCCTACTACACCTACTACTACGTTATCCAAGCTGTTCTCCTGAGATTGCAAAATGACTAGACGCACCAAACCATCAGCACCCTCGCCCACCGCGCATGACGGCCGCTCAGATACGGAGCAGCTGATGGGCGTCACCATAGATCACTGCTTGCTTTGCGGTTTCTCCATCAAGCTCGACGATAGGGTCAGGCAAGAACCAAGCGAGGAACTACACTTTGTTGAGCTCTATCACCTCGGCAGCAACCAACACCGCATGACACTCTGCGCCATCAAAAACGTTGCATTCCACTATACGAGCCTCCTTTCAGTAACGTCCGTGCAATGTGTTGACTAACTTATATGCACTAAAAATCGATTATTAGCGAACTTTCACTCACAATCGTTGCCTTTCCGTGCAACGCTCACGCACGAGGCCACGGAGTCAGCCTCGCCTTTGGAGCACACTCGACGTTGAAGTCTGAAGCTGGATAGGACGCTTTATTTGCTCTATCGCGACAAGCAGTGGTAACGGCTCGAACAAAGAACTCCAGATCGAACGAATCGTTCCATCTCCAAGAAACCAAAGTTCGCAAATGGTGACGGTGGATGTGCTTTCGACGATGCCAACGCTGAAGAGCGCCACAACACAGCTATCTTCAGAGGTTATGCTCGAGCACGAGAAGCGCCCTAAATCAAGGACGTTGGTAAGCGCAGGCACCACAGTATCGAAGTAATGATCAGCGGCTGTTGTGACGCCACCCCATGGAAGGTAATTCGGTGATGTGTAGAGAAAGTCCCTGTGCAGGAGATCTCGATAGTCATATGAATATTCACGAGATAAACGGTCGTAAATTCCGCGAGCAACCATCTTGTTCCGCACTGCATTCGATAGATGGGTATTTCCACATACTGTCGGAGTCATTTGACCACCTCCGTATTTCGCCGATACCGTTATCCAACTCTGCATGGATATTCCGTTATCATGCTCGGAGCAACTTCTATCTATTACTTAGTCGTTTATGGATGAAGCAACGATCTTCATGACGTTTGAGCCATCGCTTTGCATTGCGCTAGTGGTCGGAATCGCCTCCCGAACTCGCTCAATATCACCTTCCAAAATTAATTCGAACGCAGATTTTCCATTGAATGAAATTCAATTAACCATCATCCACCCAGCTGCCTTTTGTCGCGCTCCTATCCAATCCAGTAGTGCTGCGGAAATTGACGTGAACTGCCTGTCTAATTGCATGAAGGCAATGAGCGATGCGCTGTCCAGCTTGTCTTGAGCAGTAGCTAAGCGCACAACAGACTCAACCCATTGGTTATTCGTACACACGTCACCCTTCCTTACAACATCTGACTCTTAGTGTTACAACACTACATCCCAGGCAAATAACGGAAGCCTTCCGCGCAACTCTTCGCGCGATCGAGAGAGACGTACTGTAATTGTTCGAACAGAGATGCCTGCCATTGTTGCGACGTCATAAAGGCTTTGACTTGCACCATTAGCGAGTGCGACTAGCAGGTGTTCGTCGGGAGGCGGTGTGAACCGTTTTCGCGCATCGCGACCATGCTGAAAAAGCGTGTTCTGCGGCAGCAAGGACCGCTCTCGTATCGTGTGCATCCCCAGCCCAGGGTGGTCGACTACCTCTTCCATCGTGGGGTTTTGCAAATCAAATGACTCGGTTCCATGCAGCTCGACGAAACGGCCATCAATATAGATTTGAGTCATCTCTTGCATGTCTGGTTGCCCGACCGCTGCAATGGCAATCAGAATAGGCCTTGCGAACGCCTATGATAATCCTCACGATAGATCATGAACTAATGCAGGAATATGGATAATGCGAAAGGTCGGCATCGTGGAGCTCGAGGCGGCGATCGCAGTCGCACGGCGACGGAGTTTTCGCGCGGCTTCCACCGATGTGGGCATTTCCCCAACGGTTCTTAGCCAGACGATCGCGGGGCTCGAAGCCCGACTAGGCATCCGGCTGTTCAATCGAACGACACGCAGCGTTTCGCTGACGCCTGCAGGCGAGCAATTTCTCGCGGAGATCGAACCAGCTGTGGGGGCGATCCATCATGCGATAGAGATCGTCAACAGTCGTCGAGATAAGCCCATTGGCACCTTGCGGATCAATAGTTCCGTGGGGGCGGCACGGCGCGTTCTAACCCCTATCATTTTGGAGTTTGTGCGTCTTTATCCCGAGATACAGGTGGACCTCGTCACCGAGGATCGCCTTATCGATATCGTGGCCGAGGGCTTCGATGCCGGCATACGACCGGGAGACATGGTGCCGGGAGACATGATTGCGATACCCATGCAGTCCATGGAAGGGTTTACCGTAGTCGGGTCGCCGGCGTATTTCGAGGGCCGGACGGTGCCCGAGACGCCACTGGACCTCCTCAGCCACGTCTGCATTCGCGCGCGAACGGCCAGCGGCAGCATATATCGCTGGGAATTCGAGCAGGACGGCCAAATCACTACGCTTGATGTACCTGGCCAAGTCACACTTGATGATGCTGGCTTGATGTTGGAGGCAGTACTGGCTGGGGCGGGCTTGGCCTACATGGCCGACTGGTGGGTTAACGAGAGCATCCGCGAGGGTAAGCTTCGCCAAGTCCTGGCTGGCTTCACTCCCTCCTCGGCAGCGCTTTGTCTCTATTACTCAGGCCACCGCCATCAATGCGCAGCATTGCGTGCCCTAGTTTCATTCATTGAGGAAGTACGCAACAAGAGTACGTAACTAAACGCGCTTATCGGTTTTTGAAGTTATTAGCGGCGATTTAGAGGAATTTACGATGCGCCCGTTGCCCACCGAACTTCTCCGCAGTTTCGTCATTGTGGCTGATACGGCAAATTTCACCGTCGCGTCAGAGCGCGTATCTCTTTCGCAATCTACGGGCAGCCGTGAGTTCGCTATCTAAATAAAGAACATGAAGCCAGTCATCGAAAGCTTGCACGGATCGATGAAAGTCATGAACTTCGGCATCAAAGAAAGAATGAGCGGCTAAGGCAAGCCGATCCAGATCACTACACTCCCGACCTTCTGACTCCCGACCTCCTGCGTGTCTTAGCCATGGATACGATCGAGATAGAGAGCGGAAGGGTGTAAGTCCAGCCGTACATCGACAATCCGAACAAGATATAGGCGAGCGAAACCAAACCAAAATTACCTAACGCCAAGAGCCGAAGGAGCAACGGTTGTTGCCCGAGTGCGCCGGGAATCGCGTGTTTAGGAATGCCACTGGTCTGTTTGGGCTTGCCGCTGGATCGCTCAGCATTGCGAATACCGGAACTTTCTTCCGCCCGGGTCATAGCTGCAGTGGTATTCATGTCGACATTCCTTTCGGATTATTTGGACGCGCGGATATCCGCGCTCAGCCCGATGTCCCGAAAGTATGGAAACTCGTCCGAAGCGGCGGTAGATAGCGTCGAAGGAATGTATCCTTGACAAAAATGGAAAACTGGCCATGACTGACGAACTGAGCGACCTCCGTTTATTTGTCCGCATCGTCGCGGCAGGCAACTTGTCTGAAGCGGCTCGACGACTACATAGCTCACCGCCCTCCGTGAGCCGCCGCCTTACAGCCATGGAGGAGCGATTAGGCGCTCGCCTGATCGATCGTGGAACGCGGCACTTCAACCTCACGGAGGAAGGGAGTCTGATGTACGAGCGTGGTATGGCCATCCTGAGTGACCTGGATGACTTGGAGTCGCAAGTGAGCGCGAGCATTGCGATTCCGCAAGGGCACATCCGCGTCGGCGCTCCCATGGAGATCGGTCGCCGACATTTTGCTCCTTTGATCGCCGAATTCACGCAAAAATATCCGCAGGTATCCGTCGAATTGACGCTGACCGATGGACCCGTCGATGTACTAGGGAGCGATTTGGATATAGGGATACTCTGGAATAAACCCACTGACGGAAGCGTGGTCGTGCGTCTACTGATGGCGAGCCGGCGGGTGGTATGCGCCTCGCCTAAATATCTCGCCGCGCATGGCACACCTGAGAAGCCCGATGACCTCCTGTCGCATAAATGCATCTTGCTCATATTCGGGCGCCACATCTTCGATCGCTGGCCCTTCCAGGAAGATGGCAAGCGGCGCAAAGTCCAGGTTCATGGCGCAATGTGTTGTGACAACGCCGAAGTAGTGCATGGCTGGGCATTGTCTGGCTGTGGCATCGCCATGAGGGCGCTATGGGATATAAAAGAAGATCTGGCAGAAGGTCGGCTCATCGAACTGCTTAAGCCTTTCTCATATGACGAAATCAACCTCTATATCGTCTATCCGACGCGCAGCCATCTCCCCCCTCGCGTTCGGGTATTCATCGATTTCCTTGTTGAGCGCGTTAACGGCCCCACTTAAATACGATGCGTGAATTGAAACCGCATTCACTTAACGTGTAACGATTTTGCATTGGTGCTCACCAATGTTTCATAAATCGCAAAGATGCCTTTCAGCTTATCCCTCTTCTGCTCCCCACCTCATCTGCGCATCATGCAACCGTAGTCAGCAGTGACTACCGCGTGCAATTGACTAAAGCGATGAGGCATCTCAACGGATTACCAGCGACTCAGTAATCCGTTGCAGACAGGAGTAGTCCATGAATTTCAGTCTAAATTTGGTGGGTATCACCGACTCCCTGGCCGATGATGTGTTGTCTGGAGCCTTATTGAGAGCTCTCGGCGGGCTTCTTCCGCTAGATGCGGATATGTCGATCGTAGATATCGAAGAATTTCCGTACTACATACCGTATATGGATAAGGTCAACAGTTATCCAGACATGGGGGACGTGCGCGCATCGATCCGAGATAGCGATGGGATCCTTATCGTTACACCCCAAGAAAACAATGGATTACCACACGTCCTGAAGAATGCTCTGCATTGGTTTTCGCAACGCGTAGAGCGCAGCTGCTTACTGCGAAAGCCTGTGTTTATTTGCTCCTTTTCAAGGGACGATGACGGTGGCGTCGGTGCTCAGTTGAAACTCAGTCATATGCTCTTAAGTCTTTCGCACCGCATCGGTCCGCAATACTACCTTGCGCTCCCCCATATTGACGACGTGTTTGAAGAAGGTCTCATCACCAACGCCGTTACCATAGCCACGATTCGTGATGCTCTCGCCCGCTTCGTACAAGAGATCTGTGAGTATCAAAGGTTTGCTTCTTCGCCATGGCGAGATGGCTATCGGTTAAAGGCTACCGGTTAAAAATGTCATAGACAGAGACGCCTTCCATTAGTTTTCGGTTGCTCACGATGCAACCAGCGCTCATCTGCGGCTAAGCCTGCGCAGCGGTTGGTGAAGATTTTCCAACACCAGCCATCTCGCCGAACCATCTTAGTTGCAACTTCGATGAATTCGAAGCCAATCCCGGGCGCTCGGAAGCTCGGTGTTCAATCGCTGCCCAAAGTTGAGGTGTCTATGCAAACGTTCGCTCACAAGATTAACGCCTCGTTGTTCGCCGCTGCATTGGCGATCTTCTCTATGTGGTCGAACCCTGCGTCCGCAAATGAAAATCAGAGTCCTTATCTCCCCGGTGCGACGACTGGTGTGCCGTTTGGCGCGTTGCCGCCGCCAGGTTTCTACTATGCCGATACGTTCTATACCACGAACGGTAATTCGCTAAAGGACGGCCAAGGCAAAGGTGTTCCGCTGAAGCTACGCAACTATACCAATGCATCGCTGTTCGTTTGGGTGCCGGGTTGGCATTTGCTGGGTGCTGATTACGCTGCCAATGTGATCTTTTTCTACTGTCAGAAAAACTTAGACACCACATCTATTGGCGGTTATCGATCGAGATCAACGGGCTTCTTCAATCCGATCATCACCCCGATGATCCTTTCGTGGAATCTGGGCAACGGCTTTTACACCTCGGCGAGCATGTCCCTCTACATCCCCGGGGGGAACTACCACTATGAGGGCGGCAAGCCGCTACAGACGAGTTATGCGAACGACTATTGGACGTTCGAACCGATGTGGGCTGTCAGCTATTTACATAACGGCTGGGACTTCACCATCAACAACATCTTCGATTTCAACATGCGCAACCCAGCTACTGACTATCTATCGGGTAATGCCTATTACATGGATCTGACGGCCACGAAGACCGTCGGCAACTGGAGCTTCGGTGCGATTGGCAATTACTCCCGTCAGTTCACCGACGACCGTCAGTTCGGCGAAGTCGTTGGCGATGGCAATCGCTTCGAGCATGTGTTGGTCGGTCCACTGGTCGCCTACGACTTCGGCAAGGCCAAAGTAACGCTGCGCTATCTGCAGAATGTTCGAACACGCAACGACGTCAATGTGTCGTTTGCCCTTGCCACGGTCTCATTCCGTATCTAGCTGGAGCATAGGTCATGAATAACCGCTGGCTAGCATTGACGATCATCTTTCTTTCGTTCCTGCAGTTCACGCTGAACTGGTTCAACATCGTGCCAACCTTCGGCCATCTGATAGCCGAGCTTCATCTCACACTCCCCCAGTTGGGCACGATTGTAGGCGTCTTCATTGCCGGGTATGGCCTGGCACATATTCCAGGGGGCATGTTGGCCGAAGCGCTTGGTATGCGTTTCGCCATGCTGTTCGGTATCGCAGTGGAAACGCTGGGTGAAATGCTTTCCTCACAGGTTGATTCGTTTACGGCATTGCTGGTGGCACGTTTCATTTGTGGTGTTGGCGGATCGGTCTATATCGGAAGTGCTATTGGCCTTACGACGGCCTGGTTTCGTGATCACGAACTGGTGACGGCGAATGGGCTGATTACGGGAGTGGCTTTCACCGTGGGGGCAGCCTTGGGCCTCTATGCATGGGCTGACGTGGTCGTGCACTTCGGTTGGCGAAACGCGCTGCTGGTGGGTGCGGCGGTTGGCGCCATCACATTCGTGGCGATACTGATGGCTTTCCCCAATCCGCCTGGCGCTCACGCGCAGGCCGTGAAGGGCAGTCACCTCGATCGCGCAGCGCTAAAGCGCGTCTTCGGCAATCGCAATCTATGGATACTTGGCCTTAGTTTTCTCGGTGGCTATGGCGGCTATTTCACCGCCGCGGAATTACTTCCCACCTACGCTCAACAGCATCTTGGCCTTAGTCAAACGGAGGCTGACAGCATCGGCGTTATCCTGCTGATCAGCGGCATCCCCGGTTCCTTCATCGGTGGCTGGTTAGCCGATAAGTTGTTCGGCATCATCCCGACGCTTATCGGCGCATGGTTAATCGAAAGCATAGCGCTGCTAATGATCCCGCATTTGGGTGCAGCAGGCTTGCCTGCCGCCGCCGCGATCATCGGTTCGACCGCCATTCTCGGCTTTATTGGATGGATTGCGGTGCCCGGACTCTACCGCCACAGCATTCATCTCTCCGATGTACCGACCGCTTGCGGGCTGATGCTCACCATTGCAGCTATCGGCGGCGTTCTGGTGCCTTCGCTGTACGGAAAGATCGCAGCAACCTGGGGTTACCCCAGCGCATGGACCTTCACCGCAGTCATATCGGTAGCGACGATGCTGTGTTGTCTCTTTGTCCATCGACCTGACGACAAGACAGCCAAGAGCCGTTCGCTCAAGGCCGCAAAGACTGCCTGAAAGAAGGCTTCGCTAGTTCTAGGAATTGCAGCCATGATCCATCTCGACGAAACACATGACCCCAAGCGCAGAAGCTGGGTGGAAAGTGCAAATCAACCCGGCACCGATTTTCCTATCCAGAACTTACCGATTGGCATTTTCAGCACAAAAGGAGGCCTTCCACGTGTGGGCATGGGGATCGGGGATTTCATCTTCGACATCGGCATAGCGCATGCCAGAGGGTGGTTGACTGGCGACGCCGCGAAGGCGGCCGAAACCGCGAAAGACGGTTCGCTCAATGAGCTCTTTGCACTAGGCCGAGGACCGTTAAAAGAGTTGCGTTGGCAAGTGAGTACGCTACTAGATCGCCGCGGCGCACTGCCAGAACGCGTCCAGGCCGCTCGTGAAGGACTTCTGCATGAGCGAGACATGTGCACCATGCACTTACCCGTTCGCATTGGTAATTACACGGACTTCTACGCCGGTATTTACCATGCACGTGCGGCGGGCGCGTTGATGACGCCGGAAAATCCGCTACCCACCAACTACAAATGGGTGCCGATTGGCTATCACGGGCGAGCGTCTTCCGTTCGCCCAAGCGGTGGCATCGTTCGCCGACCCAACGGACAGCTGCCACCTTCTACCTCCGAAGGAAAACCGGACTTCGGTCCAAGTAAGCGCTTGGACTTCGAGCTTGAGATGGGATTCTATGTAGGCGCCGGTAATGCCTGGGGCGAACCCATCACGATCGAAGAGGCGCATCGGCATATCATCGGCTATTGCTTGTTGAACGATTGGTCTGCGCGTGACGTACAACGATGGGAGATGTTTCCGCTGGGTCCTTTCCTAAGCAAGAACTTTGGGACCATGGTTTCACCATGGGTTGTGCTTGCTGAAGCGCTGTTGCCATTTCGTGTACCCGCCATGTCGCGTGACGATGGTGATCCAGAGCCACTGGACTATCTGTTCGATCACAAGGATCAGCGCCATGGAAGCATCGACATTGCACTGTCCGTGGGACTGCAAACGGCAAAGATGCGTCGCGAAAACATACCCACGATAGAGATTTTGCAGTCCAACGCGCGTCATCTCTATTGGACGCCTGCGCAGATGCTCACGCACCACACCGTCGGTGGCTGCAATCTGGAAGCCGGCGATCTACTCGGCACCGGCACGATTTCCGGGCCCACACCCGATCAGCTCAGCAGCATGTTGGAACTGACCTTCGGTGGCACGAAGCCAGTGTCTTTGCCCAACGGCGAGCAACGTGGATTTCTTGAAAACGGCGATGAAGTCGTATTCACGGGTAAGTGCCGTCGCAAGGGCTTCGTACCCATTGGCTTTGGCGAAGTCCGTGGTCGCATCGAAGGTTAAGTCAAGTATTTCGAATACGGAGAAAGACCATGAGCAAGTTGATCGATATTTCCATCACACTCGACAACGAAACAGTCGTCGATCCGCCCACCATGCGCCCCTCCATCGTCTACACGACGCACAAGGAGTCGGCGAAGGATGTCGTGGCATCGTTTCCTGGCATGACGGAAGACCGATTGCCGGAGGGATTGGGCTGGGCCGTCGAAACGATCACCTTATCCACCCATAACGGCACGCATATCGATGCACCGTGGCACTACCACCCCACCATGGATCATGGAAAGCGCGCTATCGCAATTGATGAGGTGCCACTCAAATGGTTCATGCAGCCTGGCGTAAAGCTGGACTTTCGCCATCTTCCCGACGGGCATGTCGTGACACCCGCAGAAATTGATACCGAGCTTGCGCGCATTGGTCACGTACTCAAGCCCCTGGAAATCGTTTTGATCAATACGCGGGCCGGCGAGCGATACGGTCATCCCGACTATATTCACAGCGGCTGCGGCATGGGTCGCGATGCAACGCTACACCTTGCATACAAAGGTGCCAGAGTCGTGGGGACCGATGGATGGAGCTGGGATGCACCGTTCAGTCACACGGCCAAGCGCTTTGCAGAAACCGATGACGCAAGCCTGATCTGGGAAGGACATAAAGCCGGGCGCGATGTTGGTTATTGTCAGATCGAGAAACTGCATAATCTCGAACAATTGCCCGCCGACGGTTTCACCGTGGTCTGCTTTCCGGCAAAGATCCGCGCCGCAAGTGCGGGCTGGACCAGGGCAGTCGCAATTCTCCCCGATTAACGAAACGTATCCGAATAATTCCCGAACATCCGTTTCGGATCATTCGAATCATCAATCCACTTGGTCTTCGTAATAAAGCGGAGAATCGACATGAGACTTGCGCGAGAAACAATCACCCATCAAGGTGCTCTGCAAGAGAATGAAGTGACCACGGTGAACCGTTTCGAAATACGTCGATACGAATCGACGTATTTCGATTTCGAATGCATTGTTCTTGGAATCGCGAAAACGATTGAACCGGACACAGAGAAACTCATGGACTGGTATCGGAATACCCCCATCATGGAGATAGATGCTCTTACGGCAGAAAGACTCGTACTTCGCGGGCGCGGAAATGAAGTCATTACCTTCCTCAATTCAATACTTGTAGGAGTCAGATAATGAAAACTATGCCAATGCGAAACCACGCTCTCAAACCCATTCCCGGGGTTACTTTCGAAATGAGCGCAAAGAAGGCGAGCACCAACAATACAGATCTAGCACGCGTCTCTAATGAACTGGAGCGACTCCACGCCATTCGAGAGCAGGTTATCACGGACGCTTTCGGCGTTTTCGAAAAACGTTACGTCACTCCCGCAGCATTACTCTTGCAGCATTTTGGCGATCAGAAAAAAGCGGCGCGGTGGATGTGCTCTCACCAAAAGGTATTCGATGGCCGCACTGCATATAACGTCATCGCAGAGGGTGATGACGAAATGGTATGGGACGAAATCCAACGCATGGCTCGAATGATTTCGACCGCTCAATACGCATGACACCACCCAATGAATAATTCAATTATGCGCAAGGACCAATCATCACTGGATTCTCTTTTCCGCGTCCTTGCCGATCCGACGCGGCGTGCGATGTTACTCAGCCTGGCGGTTCAAGAGCGCAGCATTACCGAGCTTGCTGCACCCCATAGGATGACCTTCCCCGCTGCGTCAAAGCACGTAAAGATACTTGAGAGCGCAGGATTGGTATCGCGTCGAGTAGTCGGGAAAAAGCATGTGGTAAGTGCTATCCCGCTGCGTCTGGTGCTTATTGATGAATGGCTGCAGCTTCAGGTGGCCTTCGGACTTGCGGGTAATAACCCGTCAAGCACGGCGTTTGGTCTTGAGCAAAGCAGCCCAAATCCCAATCAAACCTCAATCAAAAATTCTCATTAGCTATGAAACCTGATTCCAGCGACTACTAACCCTTAGCACCAGCGTCCAAGCAACTTCGCGCGTGGGCATCGTGTGCAACGAAGACCGCGTTGTAAACATCGCTTCCGCGGCCAATCTCGCCGACCGGTAATGTCGGCGGCTATGTCTTCCTATTCACGATTGGCTGGATACGCGGACTCCTACTCCAATATAAACCTCGCAGGTAGTGCTCATGTTCACCATGCAGATATCTCGGGCACGCGGACGTCTCAGTAAGATTTCCTACGTGTTGGGCACCACGGGTGCTCTTGCCCTGTCACTCAGTGGATGCCGCGGTGGCGGCGCATCTGCCACGGCAGCCGTGCCGCCAGCACCGGATGTCAGTGTGGCCGTGGTGAAATCAACCCAAGTACACGAATGGGATGAATTTAATGGCAGGGTCACCGCGATTGGCACGGTGGAGATTCGCCCTCGCGTCAGCGGTTACGTTCAACGCGTGGCTTATATCGAGGGCGATGAAGTCAAACAGGGCGATATCCTGTTCGTGATCGATCCACGTCCTTATCAGGATGCATTGGAAAGTGCCACGGCGCAGCTCGCGCATGCCCAAGCTACCGCGCAGCTCGCGCAGTTGCAGTACAAACGTGCGCAAACCCTCATGCAGTCTGCGGCCATTTCCAATGAAGAGTTCGAGACTCGCCGTGCCGAGTACGAGCAAGGCAACGCCGACGTGCAAACAGCGCAGGCTGCGGTGGCTACGGCCAAGCTCAATCTGAGCTTCACCGAAATACGCGCCCCCATCAGCGGCCGTACCAGCCGCGCCATGCTCACCCCAGGCAATCTCGCCCAGGCCGATCAGACTTTGCTCACCATGTTGGTGTCGCAAGATCCAATATATGTGTATTTCGACTGCGATGAGCAAAGCTACCTGCGCTACAGCTCCCTGATGCGTCAACAAGGGCGTACAGCGCAAGGCAGCTCGGTGCGCGTGGGTCTGGCCAATGAATCGGACTATCCACACCTGGGCACCGTCGACTTCCTGGACAATCAGGTCGACCCGACCACGGGCACATTGCGCGCGCGCGCCATTCTCTCCAATCCCGCGCATCAATTTACGCCGGGTCTGTTCGCGCGCGTGGAACTGGATGATCGCGGACAGTACAAGGCACTTTTGATCAGCGACCGGGCCGTGCTGACCGACCAGGATCGCAAATACGTTTACGTGCTGGGAACCAACGACACGGCGATGCGCAAGGACGTGCAACTGGGTCGTATCGTTAATGGTTTACGCGTGGTGGAGTCGGGATTGGCCGAGGGTGACAAGGTCGTTGTCGATGGCACACAGAAAATCTTCTTCCCCGGTGCGCCGATCAAACCACACGACGTCACCATGGATGCCGCCCTGTCGGATACACAGCCGACGATGAACTGACGAGGGCCGCACACATGGACTTTTCAAAATTTTTCATCGAGCGGCCGATCTTTGCGATCGTGCTGTCCATCATCATCTTTGCGGTCGGGCTAATTGCCATTCCCATACTACCGGTCAGCGAATATCCGGATGTGGTTCCCCCCAGCGTAATCGTGCACGCGACGTATCCGGGCGCCAATCCCAAGGAAATCGCCGACTCCGTGGCGGAGCCGCTGGAGGAGGCAATCAACGGCGTCGAAGGCATCATGTACATGAAGTCGGTTGCTGGCTCCGATGGTAGCTTGCAGGTCGTCGTCACCTTCCTACCCGGCGTGGATCCAGACACGGCGGCCGTGCGCGTCCAGAACCGCGTGAGTCAGGCTCTCTCGCGATTGCCGGATGCGGTGCGTCAGTATGGCGTGACCACTCAGAAACAGTCGCCCACGCCGCTGATGTACATGGGACTGTATTCGCCGGATGGTCGCTATGACTCCTTATATTTGCGCAATTACCTTACGCTGCACATCAAAGATGAGCTGTCACGCATCCCAGGCATAGGCGACGTAGAGCTGTATGGTGCAGGCGATTACGCCATGCGTATCTGGCTCGACCCGGACAAGCTTGCTTCGCGCGGACTGACCGCCGACGACGCGATCAATGCGATACGCGAACAGAACGTGGAGGTCTCGGCCGGTCAACTCGGCGCCGAACCTTCGCCAAAAAACACGGATTCTCTGATCTCCATCAATGTGCGCGGCCGCCTGCGCAGTGAGCAGGAGTTCGGCAATATCGTGGTGAAAAATGGCGCGAACGGCCAGATCACGCACCTTTCGGACGTCGCGCGAGTGGAGCTGGGCGCCAGCGACTACACCTTGCACGCACTGATCGACACCAAAAACACGGCGACGGTCGGCATCTTCCTCTCGCCAGGTGCCAACGCGATTGGCGTGGCCAATGCTGTGTACGCGAAAATGGACGACCTTTCCCACAATTTTCCTGCTGGTGTGGCTTATCGTGCCCAGTGGGATCCGACCATATTCGTGCGTGAATCGATTCGCGCCGTCCAGCACACGCTGTTCGAGGCGGTGATCTTGGTCGTAGTGGTCGTGATCCTGTTCCTTCAGACGTGGCGCGCGTCAATCATTCCGCTGGTTGCGGTACCCGTGTCCATCGTGGGCACCTTCGCCTGGTTGTACCTGCTGGGTTACTCGATCAACACGTTGACCCTGTTCGGCCTGGTGCTGGCAATCGGTATCGTGGTCGACGATGCCATCGTGGTGGTGGAGAACGTCGAGCGCAATATCGAACAGGGGCTGGATCCTCGCGCGGCAGCGCACCAGGCGATGAAAGAGGTGTCTGGACCGATCGTGGCGATCGCGCTGGTGCTTTGCGCGGTATTCGTGCCGATGGCCTTTCTCTCCGGCGTGACTGGACAGTTCTACAAGCAGTTCGCGGTGACCATCGCGATCTCCACCGTCATCTCGGCGGTCAACTCGTTAACGTTGTCGCCCGCGTTGGCCGCGAAATTGCTGAGGAGCCATCACGCGCCGAAAGACCCTCTGGCACGCGGGATCGAACGTGCATTCGGCTGGTTGTTCGGCCCGTTTAACCGCTTCTTCCAGCGCAGCTCGGATCGCTACCACGGCACAGTCGCACATACGTTGAGTCGGCGCGGCGGAATCTTTGGCGTCTATGTGGCCTTGTTGATCGCGACGGGCTTCTTGTTCCACGTCGTACCGAGCGGGTTCGTCCCCACCCAGGACAAGCTCTTTCTATTCGCGGGCGCGAAATTGCCGCCGGGGGCGTCGCTCGCCCGCACCGATGCGGTCACCCACCAGATGGTCCAGATCGCGCATACGGTGGATGGCGTAGACACGGTAGTCGCCTATTCCGGCTTTAACGCCCTGCAGTACGTCAACACCCCTAATCTCTCGGCGTCGTACATCATCCTCAAGCCGTTCGACGAGCGCCATCTCACGGCCGCGCAGATCAATACGGAGATAAACGCGAAGTTCGCGAGTATCAAGGGCGGCTTTGCCTATGCACTGTTACCACCACCGATCCAGGGACTCGGCAGCGGCTCGGGCTATTCGCTGTACCTGGAAGATCGTGGAGGCCTGGGTTATGGCGCGCTGCAAGATGCCCTGAACAAATTCCAAGCCGCGATCGCGCAAACGCCGGGCATGAGCTATCCGGTCAGCTCCTATCAAGCGAACATTCCGCAGTTGGAGGTGAAGGTGGACCGCGTGCAAGCCAAGGCGCAAGGTGTAGCCCTCAGCGATCTTTTCGACACACTGCAAACCTACCTGGGTTCGGTCTACGTCAACGACTTCAACCTGTTTGGACGCGTCTACCGCGTCATCGCGCAGGCCGATAGCCCCCATCGCCAGCGCGCGGAAGACATCACCCGGTTATATACGCGCAACAACCGCAACGAGATGGTGCCGATCGGCTCGATGGTCAGTGTTGTGCCCAGCTACGGCCCCGATCCGGTAGTGCGCTACAACGGCTATCCAGCCGCTGACCTGATCGGCGACGCAGACCCGAAAGTCATGTCCTCCGGTCAGACGATTGCCAAACTGCAGGCACTTGCCGACAAGGTACTCCCGCGCGGCATCACGCTGGAATGGACTGATCTGAGCTATCAGCAGGTCACGCAAAGCAACGCGGCAGTGATCGTGTTTCCACTCTCCGTCATGCTGGCGTTTCTGGTGTTGTCCGCGTTGTACGAAAGTTGGACGCTACCGCTGGCCGTGATTCTGATCGTACCGGTATGCATGTGTGCCGCCTTGCTCGGTGTGCGGTTGTCCGGCGGCGACAACAACGTTTTCGTGCAAGTTGGCTTGGTGGTATTAATGGGCCTGGCGTGCAAGAACGCGATCCTGATCGTCGAGTTCGCGCGTGAATTGGAAATGCAAGGCATGGGCACGGTAGAGGCAGCGCTGGAAGCATGCCGTCTGCGTCTGCGTCCCATCGTGATGACATCAGTGGCTTTCATTGCGGGCTCCCTGCCACTGTTGTTAGGACATGGTGCGGGCAGCGAAGTGCGCGCTGCGACCGGCATCACCGTGTTCTCGGGCATGCTCGGCGTCACGCTGTTCGGCCTGTTCCTCACGCCGGTGTTCTACGTCACCCTGCGCAAACTCGCCCCGGGCAATCCATCGTGGAACAGCGAGCACAGCTCGTTCGAAGGCGATCTCGCCACACGGGAGAACGCTCATGACTAAATTGATCCGTCCCCTCGCCGCAGCAATCACGCTGGCGTTGGCTGCGTGCGCCGTCGGTCCGAATTTTCATCAACCGAAGATGGCACTCCCTGCGCAGTATGCGTATCAGGCTGAGCCTAATTCATCCGCCAGCACGGTGTTGCCAGATCCAGCCGATGCCGAGTTCTGGCGAAGCTTCCGGGATCCGCAGTTGAGTGCACTGGTAAGCCTAGCGCTGGATGCCAACAAGGATTTGCGTGTATCGCTAGCGCACTATGACAGCGCCAATGCCTTATTGCGTGAAGCGAAGTTCGACTACGTCCCCACCATCACCGCGAGCGCGCTGGGTGGCCATGAGGAAGTAAGCCAAGCTCTCTCTTACGGTTATCCACGTAGCTATCACGACTACAGCGTAGGCGCGAATGCGAGCTGGGAGCTCGATCTGTTTGGTCGCGTGCGCCGCAGTGTCGAAGCGCAACGTGCGCAGGCAGCAGCGAGTGCCGAAGATCTCGCCGCCCTGCAAGTAGCCATCGCGGGAGAAACCGCACGCACCTATATCCAGTTACGTGGTTTGCAGGAGCGCTTGCGCATTACCCAAGAAAATGAAACCAACCAAAGTAGGACATTTCAATTGGTCGAGGCGAGTCTGGCCGCAGGTCGCGGCACGACGTTCGACACGGCGCGAGCTCGCGCACAGTGTGAGACCACGGCATCGCAGATCCCCTCTTTGGAGGCACAGATTGCCGTGGCCGAACATCGTCTCGCCGTGTTGACTGGGCGTCCGCCAGAGGCATTGATCGCCGAACTCGACCCAGCCAAGCCGCTGCCCGCCGTGCCAGCGCAAAT